>JAEEGH010005117.1_pt1 | contig 33179 bp, 29 predicted proteins | sample 9134181 | NCBI WGS metagenome assembly JAEEGH01 (sample SAMN16246544, study PRJNA631951) | gut metagenome | biome: gut microbiome; feature: rumen; material: DP-attached | host: Bos | place: Iran: Karaj | collected 2018-10
TGCATCATCTTTTAGAATTCCCTTCGTGAATTCTATAAGCATCGCCCGCAAAAACAGCTCGCTCAATCCCTCCTTCTCACCGGCTTAACATCTGAATTTGCTAAGAAGCATCGCTCGCAAAAACAGCACGCTCAATCCCTCCTTCTCACCGGCTTAACATCTGAATTTGCTAAAAAGCATCGCTCGCAAAAACAGCTCGCTCAATCCCTCTTTTTCACCGGACATGCTGAAGGAGACATCTTGATTTTGAGGGAGCGTAGGAATATAATGCGCATATGGGAGGTATCGCTCCGTGCAGTTTGAAGAACTACGTTTGAATGCGCGGGACGGAGTCGTATGGAGAGTCGCGTTGCCGTAATTAGCATAATCGTTGAAAATGAAGAGGCCGTCGGTGCGCTTAACGAACTGCTTCACCGATTCGGGAAGTTTATCATCGGGCGCATGGGTATTCCTTACAGGCAGAAAAATGTTAATATAATCTGCATTGCTATTGATGCCCCGAACGATGAGATCAATGCACTGACCGGAGCTCTGGGCAGGATAAGCGGCATTACCGCCAAGGCCAATTACTCCAAAGTCTGACGATGCACAGGAACTTACCTGTGTAAACGTGACGTATGAATTTAATCGAATAGTTTTTCATCCCTGACGCCGAAACCAATACTTGAGGCGAAAGACAAGATGGACCGGAACTGAACTGTAATTACAGGACCGCTGTACCCTTTTGTCCGGGGAACAGCGGTCCTTTCTCATGCAATGACCAAACCTGAAGGAGGAAAAATGAGTCTTAATGAAACCCCGTCCGGCGAGCGGACACATATCGGTTTTTTCGGAGCGAGAAATGCGGGAAAATCAAGCCTTGTAAATGCGATAACCGGTCAGGATCTTGCTGTGGTATCAGATGTAAAGGGAACCACTACGGATCCCGTTAAGAAAGCCATGGAGCTGCTGCCGCTGGGTCCGGTTGTGATAATTGACACGCCCGGTTTCGATGATGAAGGAAAACTGGGTGACGAGCGTGTGAAGAAAACAAAAGAGATCCTGAAGACCTGCGATATTGCCATATTGGTAGTCGATGCGGGCGTGGGGCTTACGGATACGGATCGCAAACTCATGAGTATGATCAAAGAGCGCGGGATCCCCGGTCTGACGGTAATAAATAAATCTGACCTGCCCGCGGTGGAGCCCATTGGGGAATTGACTTCCGACGCTGCCGAAGGAGCAGGAGGTGTATCCGGTATCGTAAAGGTCAGCGCACTTACCGGAGATGGCGTAAACGAACTTAAGGAACGCATTGCGCGTCTGATCCCCGAAAGAGCTGAGCGAAAGCTTGCGGGAGATCTGGTCTTGCCCGGAGATCTGTGCGTTCTGGTCTGTCCGATCGATGAATCTGCGCCGAAAGGAAGACTGATATTGCCTCAGCAGCAGACTATACGGGATCTGATGGATAACGGAGCGATCCCGGTAGTATGTCGCGATACAGAGCTGGAAGCATTGCTCAAAAAGCCCGGGCTCGAAACTGCGCTTGTGATCACCGACAGTCAGGCGTTCAAGACGGTCAGCGCCATTGTTCCGGATGAGATACCGCTTACTTCATTTTCCATCCTTATGGCGCGATACAAAGGATTCCTGGAGATTGCGGTAAAGGGGATCAGTGCGGTAAAGGACCTGAAGGACGGTGACAGAGTGCTGCTGGCAGAAGGCTGTACACATCACCGTCAGTGCAATGATATTGGGACCGTGAAGATTCCGCGCTGGCTCAAGGCGTATACGGGTAAGGAACTGATCATGGATACGAGTTCCGGAAATGAATTCCCCGATGATCTGTCGCCGTACAGTATGGTGATCCACTGCGGCGGATGCATGCTCACGGAAAATGCGGTTCTTGCCCGAATGGATCAGGCGATCGGACAGAATGTACCGTTTACAAATTACGGGATCGCGATAGCGTTTATAACAGGGGCGCTGGAACGGAGTCTGAGACTGTTCCCCGATCTGCATGAGATGCTGCCGGGCAATCCGTAACTGTATGAAACATGGAAAACGAATGACAGAAAAAGACAGATGAATAACAGAGAAAAAGAATTAATTGAAAGACTGCTGAGGGAGCGGAGCCTTTCCGAAGCGGAATACGCCGAACTGATCGAAAACAGGGATGGGGAAGCGGCCGGACGATTGGCGGAGCATGCAGTCGAAACACGCAAGGCCGTTTTCGGGGATGCTGTCTACACGCGGGGATTGATCGAGATCAGCAGCATTTGCAAAAACAATTGTCTTTACTGCGGGATCCGAAGAGATAACAGGAATGCGGAGCGATACCGGCTGACGAAGGAAGATATCCTTTCGTGCGCGGACGAAGGATACGGATTGGGTTTCAGGACTTATGTGCTTCAGGGCGGTGAGGATGCGTTCTTTTCCGATGAGGTGCTTGGCGATATTGTATCCGAAATAAAAAGAAAACATCCCGATTGCGCCGTGACGTTGTCGATGGGCGAACGGAGCAGAGAGTCTTATCAGGCCCTGTATGACGCGGGCGCAGACAGATATCTGCTGAGGCACGAAACCGCCGCTCCGGAGCATTATGCGAAGCTTCATCCGAAGGAAATGTCATTTGAAAACAGAATGCAGTGCCTGCAGGACCTGAAGGAGATCGGATATCAGGTGGGATGCGGGTTTATGGTAGGATCGCCGTTCCAGACGGCCGATACTTTGGCTAAGGATCTGAAATTCATTGAAACCTTCAGACCGGCCATGTGCGGTATCGGACCGTTCATACCGCATCACGATACTCCGTTTAGGGAAGAAAGGGCAGGAACTGCTGAACTCACATTGTTCCTGCTGTCGGTGATCCGTCTGATATTGCCGGAAGTGTTGCTTCCCGCCACTACGGCACTCGGGACCATTGATCCGAAAGGACGTGAGAAGGGCATACTTGCGGGAGCAAATGTAGTTATGCCGAATCTGTCGCCTGTGAGGGTTCGCAGGAAATATGAACTTTATGACAATAAGATATGTACCGGCGAGGAGTCGGCAGAGTGCCGCGGATGTCTGGAAGCAAGGATGAAGTCGGTGGGATACCGGCTGGTTATTGACAGAGGCGATGCGCCGGGATTCGAAAGAGACGATCACTGAATAAACATAAAAAAGGAGAGTAAAAACCATGGCAAAATATGATCCCAGATCTTTGAAAGCAGAGGAATTCATCAATGATGAGGAAATCCGCGAAACATTAAAGTACGCGGAGGAAAACAAGAACAATGTCGAACTGATCGACAGGATACTGGAGAAAGCCAGACCCGTGAAAAACGGAAACGGATGTACATGCGCCGGTCTGACACACAGGGAAGCATCTGTATTGCTTGCATGCGAGATTCCCGAAAAGATACAGAAAATGTATGAGATCGCAGAGGAGATAAAGCTTGCGTTTTACGGCAACCGTATAGTGCTTTTCGCACCGCTTTACCTGTCCAACTATTGTGTGAACGGATGTCTTTATTGTCCGTATCATTTAAAGAATAAGCATATCGCGCGCAAGAAACTGACACAGGAAGAAGTAAAGGCAGAGGTTATCGCGCTTCAGGATATGGGACATAAGCGACTGGCTATCGAGGCGGGAGAAGATCCGGTAAACAATCCGATAGAGTATATCCTTGACTGCATCAAGACTATTTACAGCGTTCATCATAAGAACGGCGATATCAGGCGCGTAAATGTAAATATCGCTGCTACCACTGTGGAGAATTACAGGAAACTCAAGGAAGCCGGCATAGGAACCTATATCCTTTTCCAGGAGACATATCATAAAGAGAGCTACCTGAAGCTTCATCCCACCGGACCGAAGCATGATTATGACTATCATACCGAGGCAATGGACCGCGCGATGGAGGGCGGCATCGATGATGTCGGGCTGGGCGTATTGTTTGGCCTGGAATTATACAAATACGAATTTGCGGGACTTATCATGCATGCTGAGCATCTGGAGGCGGTTCACGGCGTAGGTCCTCATACTATCAGCGTTCCCAGGGTCAAGAAGGCTGACGATATCGATCCCGATATGTTTGACAACGGTATCGATGATGAGACCTTCACAAAGATCGCTGCCTGTATCAGACTGGCAGTTCCTTACACAGGAATGATCGTCTCCACACGTGAGTCCGAGGAAGTTCGAAGGAGACTGCTGCAGGTCGGGATTTCACAGGTGAGCGGCGCGTCCCGTACATCCGTCGGCGGTTATACGGAGACCGAAAGACCACATGATACCGAGCAGTTTGACGTATCAGACCAGAGAACGCTCGATGAGGTTATTCACTGGCTGATGGATACGGGTCATGTTCCTTCCTTCTGCACCGCATGTTACAGGGAAGGAAGAACGGGTGACCGCTTCATGAGCCTTTGCAAGAAGGGACAGATACTGAACTGCTGTCATCCGAATGCGCTCATGACTTTGGCTGAGTACCTGGAAGATTATGCATCGCCGGAGACTAAGGAGACCGGATACAGGCTGATCGAAGAGGAGCTGAAGAAGATACCCAAGGATAAGATCAGGGAGATCGCGGCAGAGCACATCAGGGATATAAGGTCGTCGAACAGAAGAGATTTCAGGTTCTGAGGCCAAAAAGCGCTTGCATTTTCGAAAGAGGTAAACTATAATAAGCGACATCAAATGATAAGGCTGAGATGGAAAAGAGTAGTCTTACGCGGTGACCTTCAGAGAGTGTCCGGCCGGTGTGAGGACATGGTAGCGGTAAGATGAATACATTCCGGAGCTGCTTCCCGAACAGTCTGCATGAGCAGGCAAAAGTAGGGACAGACGGGTGCGCCCGATACAGCGCTGGGTGTGTGATTGCACATCGTAAGGGATAAGTCGCGAGGCTTGTCTGAATAGAGGTGGTACCACGATATTATCGTCCTCTGTCTGTTATCAGGCAGGGGATTTTCTTTTTCCCCGGCCGAGTTTTCTTTAGCCGTATTACGGCAGATCAAGGAGGAACACATGGGAATTTTTGAAGAACTGCAGGAGAGAGGCCTGATCGCGCAGACTACCGATGAAGCGCAGATCAGAGACCTGGTAAACAACGGAAAGGCAACTTTCTACATCGGATTTGACTGTACCGCGGACAGCCTTACGGCAGGTCATTTCATGGCTCTTACGCTCATGAAGAGACTGCAGCAGGCAGGCAACAGGCCTATAGCGCTGATCGGCGGCGGCACAACGATGATCGGTGACCCTTCGGGCCGCAGCGATATGAGAAAGATGCTCACCCGCGAGGACATTGACCACAACGCGGAGTGCTTTAAGCGCCAGATGGAGAAGTTCATCGATTTCTCCGATGACAAGGCGATCATGGTCAACAACGCCGACTGGCTGATGAACCTGAACTACATCGAGCTCTTAAGAGAAGTGGGCGCATGTTTCTCGGTAAACAACATGCTCAGAGCCGAGTGCTACAAGCAGCGCATGGAGAAGGGACTTTCCTTCCTCGAGTTCAACTACATGATCATGCAGAGCTACGACTTCTATTACATGTTCCAGAAGTACAACTGCAACCTCGAGTTCGGCGGAGACGATCAGTGGAGCAACATGCTCGGCGGTACCGAGCTGATCCGCAGAAAGCTCGGCAAGGACGCTCATGCGATGACGATCACCCTGCTTACTGATTCGAACGGCAACAAGATGGGCAAGACCGCAGGCAACGCCGTATGGCTCGATCCCAACAAGACCACACCTTTCGAGTTCTACCAGTACTGGAGAAATATCGGCGATGCCGATGTGGACAAGTGCATCAAGATGCTCACATTCCTTCCCATGGAGCAGATCCGTGAGATCGAGAAGTGGGATCCTTCGCGCATCAACGAGAAGAAGATGCTGCTCGCTCACGAGCTGACCGAGCTCGTTCACGGCAAGGAAGAGGCTGATAAGGCTGAGGCTACCGCAAAGGCACTGTTCGCAGGCGGCGGAGACGACGCAAATATGCCTACTACCACTATCGCTGCATCAGATGTACCCGCAGAGGGGATCAGCGTGATCGATCTCTTAAGCCTTTGCCAGCTCATTCCTTCGAGAGGCGAGGGACGTCGTCTGATCGAGCAGGGCGGTGTATCCATCGACGGAGAGAAGGTTACCGCATTCGACCAGAAAGTCAGCGCCGATGCGCTCAAAGAGGGCGTTAAGATCAAGAAGGGCAAGAAGATATTCCATAAGGCTGTGATCGGCTGATCACACGGCTGTAGAGCCCTGCCCCTGCCTGTATAAGGAGTGTTATATGTTAAACGATCTTAAGGATTTTGTGGTTGTGACCGGGCATTACGGCTGCGGCAAGACCAATTTTTCCATTAATCTCGCCCTGGACTATGCGGCAAAGGGACGTAAGGTCACGATCGTGGATATGGACCTTGTTAATCCCTATTTCCGTACATCCGACTATCGCGAGCTGCTAGAGAGCAAAGGGATAGAGGTCATCGCGCCCGTGTTCGGACATACGAATCTCGATATCCCTTCGCTTCCGGCGTCGATGTACTCGATATTTGACTCAAAGGATATGGTCATCGTAGATGTCGGCGGAGATGATGTCGGTTCAACGGTCCTCGGCCGCTTCAGGCCGAAGTTCGAAGGCCTCGATTACGACATGCTCTATGTTGTAAACCGTTTCAGAAACCTGACCGCCACTCCCGAAGAGGCTGTCGAAGTACTGAACGAGATCAAAGCCGTCAGCGGGCTCACACCCACCGGCCTTATTAATAACTCACACCTCATGCAGGAAACCGACGCCAAGATCATCGCGGAAGGCATTGACTTCACCGGACGCATCAGCAATCTCACCGGCCTGCCTGTCAAAGCGACCACCCTGCGCCGCGATCTATATAACTCTGATATTAAAGATGCGTACGACGACGCGGAGCATTTTTACCCCATCGACATCCATGTGTCGGTGTGCTGGTGATACTTGTCATAATATGTGATCAGGGGACATGTGAATGAATTAACCCAAGCTCTTGTTTGCACAACAAGCTTCATCTAAATGCTCTTTTATCGGGAGTTTGTAAATATATTCTTTTTGTAAGTATTGTCCGCTGATAAATATTTGTTATACATATACTTCGGGTATGTAGTGGGTGCGGCGCGCCCGTATGTGTTTTCTGCGACCCGTAGAGGACGCCGGCACTTATCGACCGTATTGTGGTCGATTATGTGTCCGCTGCGTCCGAAGCCGGAGCGAGAGCGTGTCGCAGAAAATATATACGAGGCAGCCGCACCTTATTTCGAGAAACCGGACTTTTTTGAAAGGAGGCACCGTCATGGACCTGATAGTTATAATCGGCAGCGGCGCCGTCGGAAAAATGACCGTCGGCCAGGAACTCATGAAGATCACCGATTTCCGCCTGTTCCACAACCACATGATGATCGAGCCGGTCATCGAGGTATTCGGCAGGTTCCAGGCGGATGTCATCGCGAAACTCCGTGAAGACGTGATCGACGAATTCTTAAAGACAGAGTACCGCGGCATGATATTTACGATCATGTGGGCCTTTGACATGCAGTCGGACTGGGATTACGTAAAGAGCATCACGGATAAGTTCGAAGCCACCGGAGGCACCGTTTATTATGTTGAACTCGTGGCCGACAGGGCAGTCAGGATCGAGCGGAACAAGACCGAGAACAGGCTCAGGAACAAGGCTTCAAAGCGCGATATCGCCGTATCCGAGGACAGGATGATACGCGAGGAGACCAAGTACAGACTGGTGAGCAACGACGGAGAGATACCGTTCGAACATTACATAAAGATCGACAATACAAACCTTGAGCCCGATGTTGTCGCGCGCATGATAAAGGAGCATTTCGATCTGCCGGGAAAGAGCAGGACCGAACTGTTAAGCCGCGTGAAGCTTGAAGAAGTAAAACCTGACGAGCTGCGGCAGATGTACGAGATGCAGATCGAGAGCTTTATGCCGCTGTATGAGAAATATCATGACGCAGGGTCTCCCGCAATCGAGTCCTTCGAGCGCGTAAAGGCCAGAGCCGAAAGACCGAACAGGAAATACTATTTTATCGTCATGGACGGCGCGAGAGTAGGCGCGGTAAATCTCGGGCACAATGATGCCGAAGAAAAGAAAGTGTCCTGTATCAGCCCGATATTCATTCTCCCGAGATACCAGAACCGCGGGATTGGATATGCCGCGATTCAGAGATCGTTCGCGATGTACCCCGAAGTAAAATGCTGGAAGCTCGAGACGATCCTTCAGGAGAAACTGAACTGCCATCTCTATGAGAAATGCGGCTTTGTCAGGGTAGGCGAAGAGAAACCGGTCAACGACGTCATGACTTTGATCGATTACGAACTGAATCTTTAATTGAAAAATCGCTCCACAAGTTATATCATTAACTGTGGAGCAATTTTATTACTGAAAGGCGAGTGCCTGAAAGGCGAGTGCCTGAAAGGATATCATCTAATGAACAAACGAGTATCTGAGGCAGGATCATATCTGTTTATCATCATCGGAGCGCTGATGGCGAGCTTTGCCGTTGCGGTGCTGCTGATCCCGAACGACGCGATCGACTACGGAACCGCGGGCATTGCGATCATTATCAGCAAGCTGACGGGATTTAATCTGTCGATATGCGTTGCGGTGGTTTTCGCACCCTTCCTTATCGCCGGTGCTGTTATGCTGGGCAAGCATTTCGGCATCAAGGCAATACTCGGATCGGTCGTATACACCCTGGGACTCGCGATCTTTGAGGAGTATCACGTCGAGATCGATACAGAGCATTTCCTGGCAGTTGTATTCGGAGGCGCGATACTGGGCGCGGGCCTGTCGATCATCCTGAAGAACGGCGGCTGCATAGACGGTTCGGAGATATTCGCGAACATCATCCTGAAAAAGATTTCCGATAAGACCGGAAAGAACTTCAGTATGACCTATATCCTGGTCGGCTTCAACGCCTGCGTTTACATCGCGGTATTCCTGCTGATCAACAAGAGCGCGGCGCTCATGAGCCTGCTGGTGTATGTGGTCGCGACGTCGATCATCAACAGGTTTACGGACCATTTCGAAGCGATCAAGCAGGTTACGATCATCACGAAGACGCCGGACGCGATCGTTGCGGCCATCAAGGACGAGCTGAACAAGACCTGCACCATGATGAATTCCTACGGCGCGATAGCGGGAGAGAACAAGACCCTGATCTGCTATGTAAACTACTTCGAACTGCCCGTGATCAAGGAGATCATCGAGCGCAACAAGGGCACTTTCAGTACGGTTTCCACAATTGACGAGATATTGAGGTAAATTTTATACATTAAAATGAATAAAAAATGCGTTTACTTTAAAATTTCGTTGCGTTAAAGTGATAAAGGTGATATACTCATCAAAATAGATCAATTTCTATGGAAAAAGGAATGTAAGGAGGCGTGAAGATGGCAAGTATTACGATCAAAGAGGACTCCTGCAAGGGTTGCGAAATGTGCGTTAACGCCTGCCCCAAGCATCTGATCGAGCTCAATAAGGAGAAGATCAATGCAAAGGGTTACCACCCCGCAAGGATGACCGACCAGTCGCAGTGCATCGGATGCAAATCGTGCGCGATCATGTGTCCGGATGTCTGTATAACGGTCGAGCGCTGAACGTATAATTAATGAATAGGAGATTACTATCATGGCAGAGAAAGTTTTAATGAAAGGAAATGAGGCGCTCGGCGAGGCCGCACTGCGTGCAGGCTGCCGTCATTTCTTCGGTTATCCGATCACGCCTCAGACCGAGCTTTCGGCTTATCTGTCCAAGAAGATGCCCAAATGCGGCGGCACCTTCCTTCAGGCGGAATCCGAGCTCGCGGCTATCAATATGGTACTTGGCGCAGGCGCTACGGGCGTACGCGCTATGACTTCGTCTTCTTCCCCCGGAATCTCGCTTAAATCCGAGGGTATCAGCTATATCGCGGGTTCCGACGTTCCCTGCGTTATCATCAACGTACAGCGCGGCGGCCCCGGACTCGGCAGCATCCAGCCTTCACAGGCAGATTACTGGCAGGCTACTAAGGCTACCGGACACGGCGATTTCCAGATCTTCGTACTGGCTCCTTCGACCGTTCAGGAGATGGCCGATTTCGTAGCGCTGGCATTTGATACGGCGGAGAAATACAGAGTTCCCGCCATGATCCTTTCCGACGGTATGATGGGCCAGATGATGGAGCCCGTTCTCTTCCCCGAGGAGAGCGAGGTTAAGACCGTAGAGAAGCCCTGGGCGGCCTGCGGACACGGCGGAAAGAGACCTCACAATATCGTCAATTCCCTCTACATCGAGGCGAAGGACCTTGAAAAGACCGTTATCGAGCGCTATGAGCGCTATGAGAAGATCAAGGCGAACGAGCAGCGCGCCGAGTCTTACATGACCGAGGACGCTGAGATCGTTATCGTTGCGTACGGCGCTTCCTCACGTGTATCGCGCAGCGCTGTGGACGCGGCACGCGCGGAGGGCATAAAGGCCGGACTTGTTCGTCCGATCACCCTCTGGCCTTTCCCTGTAGACGCCATCGAGGCCACCATCCCTAACGCAAAACAGTATCTGGCTGTTGAGATGAGCATGGGACAGATGGTAGACGATGTAAGACTCGCTGTTAACGGACGCAGGCCCGTCAGCTTCTTCGGACGCACGGGAGGCATCATCCCGACACCCGCGGAGGTTCTCGGCGAGATCAAAAAATTAGCAGGTAAGGAGGCGTAAGGCAATGGCAGTAGTATTTGAAAAACCCCATGCATTGACAGATGCGCCGTTTCATTATTGCCCCGGCTGCACACACGGTATAGTTCACCGCCTCGTTGCCGAAGCGATCGACGAGCTGGGCATCGAAGGCAGGGCAGTAGGCGTTGCATCCGTAGGATGCTCGGTATTCAGTTATAATTATTTCGCATGTGATATGGTGCAGTCCCCTCACGGACGCGCACAGGCGGTTGCGACCGGCATCAAGCGCGCACAGCCCCAGGATATCGTTTTCACATATCAGGGCGACGGCGACCTCGCGGCCATCGGTACCTGCGAGACCGTACATGCGGCCACACGCGGTGAGAATATCACCGTAATCTTCATCAATAACGCGATATACGGCATGACGGGCGGCCAGATGGCTCCCACATCGCTTCCCGGACAGGTTACGCAGACCACTCCTTACGGACGTGACGTTAAGACCGCCGGTTATCCGATCCGTATGTGCGAGATGCTCTCGACGCTCGACGGCGTGGCTCTTGCGCAGCGCGTTACCGTAGATAACGTAAAGCACGTGAACGAGGCCAAGAAGGCCATCAAGAAGGCCTTTGAGAACCAGATCAACGGACTCGGTTATTCGATCGTAGAGGTCGTTTCCACATGTCCCACGAACTGGGGTCTGTCTCCCGCGGACGCTGTAAAGTGGCTGCAGGACAACATGCTTCCTTACTATCCGCTCGGCGTATATAAGGACATCACTGCAAAGGAGGAGGCATGATATGAGCACTATGAATGTTTTGCTGGCAGGCTTCGGCGGCCAGGGTATCCTCTTTGCGGGCAAAGTTATGGCGTATTCGGCGCTGGTTGAAGGAAAGGAGCTTAGCTGGCTGCCTTCGTACGGTCCCGAGATGCGCGGAGGCACATGCAACTGCTCCGTAGTTATCAGCGACAAGTCGATCGGTTCTCCTCAGGTTACGAACCCCGACATCCTGATCGCGATGAACAGACCTTCGCTCGAGAAATTCGTCAACAATGTTGTTCCCGGAGGGATCATCATCATGGACAGCTCGACCATCGATGTAGAGGTTGAGCGCAAGGACATCAAGGTATTCAAGGTTCCCGCCACCGCCATCGCGGATGAGAACGGACTTAAGGGCCTCGCGAATATCATTCTTGTCGGAAAGCTCTTTAAGGAAACGGGATTTGTTTCCGAAGAGAATCTGGATCTCGGCCTTCAGAAATGCATCCCGCCCAAGAAGGCGGCCATGCTCGATACAAACCGAAAGGCGCTTGAGATAGGGCGTAATCAGTAAATAATGGGTGTATTTAAACTGTATGAGAACGGTATAAGTGCGGATATCGTCGTAGAGCGTGACTGCCCCGAAGGCGTAAAACGCGTCGCCGAGGTAGTCGCGGACGATATAGAGGCTCTTACCGGGCTTCGGCCGAGAGTTCTCGTTACCGGCGGAGAGGAGTTTTCCGACTCCACCCTGACCGAGAACATCATCATGGTCAATTCGAAGCCCTCCCCCGACACGGAAGGCAAGCGGGAAGTGTATGAGCTGGTCTTAAGTGACTGTTCAAAGGATGACTATCTGTACTATACCTTTTTGGGTGTAAGAAGAATATTAAACATTTACGGAAGCGACAAAAGAGGTCTGATCTACGGCCTCTTTGCCGTATCCGAGCTGGCCGGCATATCTCCTCTGATATGGTGGGGAGACATCAGGCCCGTTAAAAAAGACTATATTGCGATCGACATCGGTTCGCGCTCGGCTCCCGACGTATTCGTATCACGTGAGCCCTCTGTAAAATACAGAGGTTTCTTTATCAATGACGAATGGCCGGCTTTCGGACGCTGGTGCGAGGAAAAGTACGGCGGCTTCACAGCCAAGATGTACGAGCAGGTATTCATACTCCTGCTGAGGCTTCACGGCAATTATATGTGGCCCGCCATGTGGAGCTCGACCTTCAGCGAGGACGGACCCGGTATCGAGAGCGCAAAACTGGCAGACATCTACGGCGTGATCATGGGCACATCGCATCACGAGCCTCTGTTCAGGGCCGGAGAGGAATGGCAGCATATCTATCGCAAGTACGGTAATGACAATACCTGGAGCTTTGTTTCCAACAGGGATGCCATCACCGCTTTTTGGCGTGAAGGCATATGGAGGAACCGCGATTTCGAGAGTATCATCACGATCGGCATGCGCGGCGAGCAGGACTCTAAGCTCCTCGGTGAGAATGCCGGACTGGCCGAGAACATCAATGTCCTGAAGGACGTTATCGTGACCCAGCATAAACTGATACGTGAGAACATGGAATGCGACATGTCGCGCGTTCCCCGTATGCTCGCGATCTATAAAGAGGTCGAGGATTATTATTACGGCGCGCCCGGGATACCCGGACTGCGCGACTGGGATGAGCTCGAGGACGTTATCTTCCTGCTGAGCGACGATAATTTCGGAAATACCAGGGGGCTGCCCGATGAGGTCGATTTAAGCCGTCATACCGGCGGCTACGGTATGTATTATCATTTCGACTACCACGGTGCCCCTGTCAGCTACGAGTGGGTAAACTGCACCCGCCTTACCAAGACACGCGACCAGATGATGATGGCTTACGAGCACGGAGTCAAGGACCTCTGGATCGTTAATGTGGGCGATTTAAAGGGCAATGAATACCCGCTCGGATATTTCATGGCCCTGGCCTACGATTACGACCGCTGGAGCAGGGAAGACGCGGTTGAAGAGTACGCGAACGTATTTATCAGGAATATGTCGGGCGGCAGGATCACGATGCGCCAGGAGTGCAGCCTGATAACATTTATCGACGGATTCACGAAATGGAACAGCATCAGGCATCCCGAAGCCATGAACCCCGGCATATTCAGCCCCAAAGCCTTTGACGAGGCTGCGAGGGTGCATGCCGAACTCGAGGAGCTGACGGTTCTCGGCAGAGACCTGAGGCGCTCGTTCGACCAGCGCATGACGGAGGCTTTTGACAGCATTTTCTATTATGCGGGCATGGCGTCGATGAACCTCATGATGATGCATATAGAGGCCGGCTTCAATCAGTATTATTACGAGCGCGGGGATTCGAAGGCAAATGATTACGCCGAGCGCGTAAAGAACAGGATAGAGGCGGACCGCGAGTATATAAAGGGATTCCATACGATGCTCGAGGGCAAATGGAACCATATGATGGATTCCGCGCATACGGGATTCGTGACCTGGAACGACGAGGGATGGAGCTATCCCGTCGTACATACAGTCGGGCGCAATGAGATACACGCCGCGGCCGCCAAATACAACGGTGCGCGCGATACTTCGATAGTGGACGCGGACGAGGTGATCGTGATCAAGGCCGAGAATATGTCGGACAATCACATGATCAACGGCGAAGGCTGGCACGTGGTGCCGCATCTGGGGCGTCTGGGCGCCGCGATAAAGGCATACCCGATCACCAAGACTTTCGAGGATGTGTTCGGACTGCCTTACGTACGCTATGATATCGATATTTTCTCTGCGGGGATGTATGCGATAGAGTTTGTGTTCATGGCGAGAAACCCTGTGGTAAAGGGCGGCAGGATGCGCGCGAGATTCTCGATCAACGGCGGAGATATGAGCGTGATCGATTCGGTCGAAGAGGATTACCGCACCGAATGGAGATGCGAATCCTGGAACAAAGGCGTCATGACCGGAGTGCATAAGGTTTTCACCGTGGCAAACTTTAAGCGCGGCAGCAACCGTCTGCAGGTATACCCCTTCGATCCGAACGTTGTATTGGAAAAGATCGTGATATGGCCGTTTGAAAAGAAGATGCCGTATTCGTATCTCGGTCCCGAATGAGTTTCTGCTATTTTAGATTCTCCAACAGCCTGCGAATGTAAAGCTCTGTGAATTCAGGGCTGCCCAGTATCTCGTCGAGGCTTGCGTATCCGTACTTGTCGGAGAAGTAGCGCCTGAAGATACGGAAGGGGAAGGCGTCTTTTTTGCCCAGCTCACCGGCTAGGGGGATGAATTCGAGCGTGTGTCTCGTATAGCAGTTATCGGCCTTGCATTTTGTGCGGTAGGAGCTGTTCAGGAAGCTGCCGAGGCTCTTATGTATGGCGCTGTCCTCAGCGGGAAGATAGAAATAGTTTTTATAATCGGGATAGAAGAGTTTCAGCTCCCCGGTCATGACCGGGATGACGAACTCAAAACGGCCCGGTTCTGCGCGAAGCGTGATCCCGGATCCGGGATCGCAGCTGCAGGCATGAGTCCCCTTAAGGGCCGTATCCGTGGTGTCATATTTTGGAAGGAGAGTGATGATGAGCTCTCCTTCTTTTGTTTTTTCACATGAAGATACATTGTAGCCGCCGGCGATAAACGCGGGCAGGGCCAGCAAAGACGCCACCCTCGGCATATACAGGACATCCTCGAAATTATGCAGGAAAAGCAGCTCGAGCAGCTCGTCGGAGCTTTCGGGACCTGCGAGTGTAAGGCCTGAAGAAGCGTTTGCGATATAGAACGAATCGGCATTCTTACGGAGGGTTTCGAGCCTGCGCATGGCGATATAACGGTTGTAGACCTCGATCAGTCTGCCTCCGTCGTACATATCCCTGCGGTCGACGCCTAAGTACAGTTCCAGACGTTTCTGGGACATGGAGCCCGTGCCGAGCAGAGCCTTATAAGGCTTCAGCGCCCTGAATATATCGAAGCCGCCGCCGTGCATATCCTGCAGCGGGAGGCCGAGCCTGCGGCGTTTTTTGTCGAGATAGGGGATATCAAAGGTCGCGCCGTTGAAATGCACGGGAACCGGGTGTGAGGCCAGCAGTCTGTCGAATTCATCGATCAGCATGCCTTCTTCGCCGATACCCTCGGAGAAAAACTGCGAAAGGACCGGCTCGCCGTCCTCAAGATACATGCAGCCGATCAGGTAGAGGAACGATGTGTCCGCCGACAGTCCTGTGGTCTCGATATCGAAAAACAACAGGTCCCCGGGGGTTATGCCGGCAGCTTCGGATACGGGAGCCGTACCGTCATTGGCAATGTGCGCGGAAACGCCCGAAAGAGCGCAGATCAGCCCTGCGGCCGAAAGAAAGTCCTGTTTTTCCGTTATCGGTGTGCGTCTGATTATCATGGTCATTCCCTCCCCGCAATATTATAGCATATCTTGATTTCTTTATGCACGTGAGCTATGATGAATATATGTTTGGCAAGGGTTTTATCAAGACATATCTGAGTGGGATGATAAGGGCAGCCGCAGTGGCTGTTCTTGTTTTGATGCAGTTCGCGTTAATATTCCTGATGGCTGTCGGACTCGCAAGATACGGACTTTTGCTGTATATATTTGTCGATATCGTCTGTATATTCGCCGTAACGGGTATTGTAAACGACCGCGCGAGCAACAGCTTTAAGCTGGGCTGGATGGTGATAATCGCGGTGCTGCCCATAGCGGGGCTGATCATGTATCTGCTCTGGGGACGTCCCGAGGGCACGAAAAAGATCCGCAGCAGACATCTGTCATACCTGAACAACGCGAAGCGGTTCAACAGGCCGGATCAGGCTGCGTTCGAACGTTTTGCCGGCGATTTTCATGAGTATAAGGGTCTGGCGGGACTGGCGCAGAACTACGGCTTTCCGATAGCCGAGGGCAGCGGTCTGAGATACTTCGATTCCGGCGAGATCGCTTTTGAGACCCTGATCGAGGATCTGGAACACGCGGAGAAGTTCATTTTCCTCAGTTTTTTCATCGTGGCCGACGGCATACTCTGGCAGAGGATCAAGCCGATCCTTCTTAAAAAGGCAGCGGCCGGCGTGGAGATCCGTTTCTCGTACGATGATTTCGGCTCGATGCTGCGTACAGACGATCAGTTCTGGAGCGAGCTGGAGGAGGCCGGCATAAAGACGGCCAGGTTCAACCGGATAACGAGATATCTTAACAGGCTCTACCTCAATTACCGCAATCACCAGAAGATAGTCGTGATCGACGGGGATATCGGATATACCGGAGGTTTTAACCTCGCCGACGAATATGTGAACGCCATCGAGAGATTCGGGCACTGGAAGGACGGCGGCATAAGGATCACGGGTCCCGGCGTATGGGGGCTTACGACCACGTTCATCGGCATGTGGGACATGATCGTGCATGATATGGAGCAGGACGTGGACCGCTACAGGCCGACTGCCGATCCACACAGGGAGCATTCCTACTGCCAGATCATCTCGGACGGACCCGAGAACAATCCCGACAATCCGATCAACGACACGATCACCGCATTCTGCGCCGGAGCACACGATTTTCTCTACATTTCGACGCCTTATCTCGTGATCGAGGACAGTCTCGGGGATACGCTCATCAGAGCCGCGAAATCGGGCATAGACGTCAGGATCGTAACGCCCGGCATTCCCGATAAGAAAATGGTCAACCTTCTCACAAAATACAACTACGGAAGGCTGCTCGAGGGCGGAGTCAGGGTATATGAATACACGCCCGGATTCATACACATCAAGAACCTTATCACGCGTGACTGCGGGATCATAGGCACGATCAATCTGGACTACCGCAGCCTTTTCCTGCATTATGAGTGCGGCGCGATGGTATGGGACCGCGAGTTTATTGCGGAGGCCGAGGCCGATTTCCACAGGATATTCGAGTGCAGCCGCGAGATCACTTTTGAGGAATGGAAAAAACGCCCGAAATGGGATAAGATACGCCAATGGGTATTGAACCTGTTTGCGAGTGAAGTTTGACAAGTGAGACCGATCACGGAACGGAGCTAATATGGTTAATGTTTGCAAACACTGTCAGAAACAGTACATCAGCGCGACAAAGAGTTATTGCTGCCCGAACTGCAAGACCATCGACAAGATGCGCTTCGACCAGATATGCGCATATCTCAAGAATTTCCCCAACAGCAACGCGGTACAGGTGGCGGAGGCTCTTGATATCAAGGCCTATACCGTACTCAAATACGTTGATGAGGGAACGCTTACTTTCGGAAGAGGGGAGTTTGAGCAATTATGATATCATACATCAGGGGTGATGTCCTGTTCAGGAACGAATCGTCGGTCGTTATCGACGTAAACGGGATCGGCTACGAGGTTTTCGTGCCTTATCCGGTGCTGTGCGCGATGGAGAGGGCGCAGGGCTCGCAGGTGGAGCTCTATACTTATCTGCAGGTAAAGGAGGACGGCGTCGCGCTGTTCGGATTTGCGGACAGGCAGGATCTGGCGACCTTCAAATACCTGATCACGGTAAACGGCATAGGGCCTAAGGGAGCCCTCGGCATCATGTCATATATGAGCACAAAGGATCTGATGCTCGCGGTGCTGGCGGAGGACGCAAAGGCGATCGCGAAGGCTCCGGGCATCGGCGCGAAGACGGCGAGCAAGCTGATCATCGAACTCAAGGATAAGTTCAAACTCGAGGACACCTTTGACGGCGGCATCTCGGCAGCGGACCTCGGAACCGCGCAGGCAAAAGCGGGAGCCGCGGCAGAGCCGGACGACCTCACCGAGATCAAGAACGAGGCCGTACAGGCACTCACGGCTCTGGGGTATTCGTCGAGCGAGGCGTTAAAGGCTGTGCGCAGTGTTCCCGCGGAGGACGGCATGACCGTAGAGAAGCTGCTTAAGGCGGCGTTAAAGTATATTTAAGTCACAGGATAGGGGATTATGGCAAAAAGGATGATAACGACCGAATTCACGGTCGAGGACAGCAGCATCGAGGGCAGCTTAAGGCCGCAGATGCTCGACGATTACATCGGACAGAAAAAGGCCAAGGAGAACCTGAAGGTCTATATAGAGGCCGCGAAACAGAGGGGCGAGTCGCTCGACCATGTGCTGCTCTTCGGACCTCCCGGCCTCGGAAAAACAACGCTCGCGGGCATCATTGCCAACGAGATGGGCGTGAATATCAAGACCACTGCGGGACCCGCCATCGAAAAAGCGGGAGATATGGCCGCGATACTCAATAACCTGAGGGAAGGCGACATACTCTTTATCGATGAGATTCACAGACTGAACCGGCAGGTCGAGGAGCTGCTGTATCCGGCGATGGAGGATTTCTGCATAGATATCGTGATCGGACGCGGAGCCGCGGCAAAGTCGATAAGGCTCGATCTGCCGCATTTTACCCTCGTCGGAGCGACGACGAGAGCCGGAATGCTCACAGCACCTTTGCGCGACAGATTCGGTGTGATACACCGCCTCGAGTTTTATACGATCGAGGAGCTTGAGCGCATTATCAACCGTTCCGCGGAAGTGCTCGGCGTTACGATAGATCCCGACGGAGCCAAAGAGCTCGCGAGACGTTCGAGAGGCACGCCGCGTCTGGCCAACCGCCTTTTAAAGCGAATGAGGGATTTCGCGCAGATCAAATATGACGGCAGGATCACTCTCGATGTTGCAAATTACGCGCTCGACCTGATGGAGGTCGACAGGCTCGGTCTCGACAATATCGACCGCGCGATACTTCATACGATGATCGATAAGTTCGACGGCGGACCGGTAGGCATTGAAGCTGTCGCCACAACTATCGGTGAGGACGCAGGTACGGTGGAGGAGGTCTACGAGCCTTATCTGGTGCAGTCCGGCCTGATTGCGAGGACGCCCAGAGGCAGGATCGTGACCAAAGAGGGATATCTGCATTTCGGACTGGTAAGACCCGAAAAAGAATGAGACGGGAGAGGCTGACTGTGAACGAAGAATTAAGACGCAGACTGATGAACAGCTGCATCCTGCGGGACGGCGGTCCGGGAGAAGCCGGGCATGAGGCGCACGGACTGAGGAACATCATACTTATCGGTATGCCCGGCAGCGGCAAATCAACGATTTCGAGGATACTCTCGAGGGACCACGGATTTAAGACGATAGACGCCGACGAGGAGTTTCAAAAAACTTACGGCATAACGCCCGCCGAGTGTATTACCCGGTTCGGCGAGCCTGAGTTCCGGCGGCGGGAGAGTGAGGTGCTCGCGAAGCTGAAACCGGACAGCAGAGCCTGCATCGCCACGGGAGGCGGCGCGGTGACCGTACCCGGCAATCTGGAGATACTCAAAAAACTGGGATTTATCGTATACCTAAAGCGCGATCTCGAGAAGCTCTCGACAAAGGGCAGACCTCTTTCCGCCGGAAAGGGCGTCGAGAAGCTTTTTGAGGAGCGGGGAGCGCTGTATACCGAATGGGCCGACGCCGAGGTAGAGAATATCAGCCTGCGCGACGCCGCCGGCCGCATAATGGAACTGTATAGGGAAAACGCCTGAATAGAGCAGACTTTTGTACATATTTTTGCAAAAGTCTGCTTTTCTTAAACTTTTTATTGTGCAAAAATTTTAAAATGCACTTGAAAATGCACAAAATGTATTATATACTGTGTGCATAACATGTATGAGGTGTGCATTTTATGATCAAAAAGGTTACGATACAGAACATTGCGGCTGAACTCGGACTGTCACGCAATACCGTCGCCAAAGCGCTTACTAACAGCGACACTGTTGCGTACGATACCCGCATGTCCATCATCAAGAAGGCATGGGAGATGGGCTATCAGAAGATGAGCCCCCAGATCCTCGAGGAGTATAAGCTCGTCGAGAATTCGGTTGACAATAAGACCGTGATCATACTTGCAAAGCGTGAGCTCTCCGTATTCTGGAACACCATCGTTGTCGGCATCTCCGACGAGCTCAACCGCAACAACTGCCGCATGCGCCTGAACTTCGTATCCGCCGAGGATGAGGCGGAGCTGGTGCTTCCCCGAGATTTTCAGGACGGTGTCGATGCGGTCATCCTCATGAGCATCTTTAAACCCGATTATACACGTGAGATCTTAAAACAGAAGCTCCCGACGGTTTTCCTCGACTGTCCGTACGGCGACTTCGATCTTGAACATAACTGTGATTCCGTGATCGTTGAGGGCAGGAACAGTGTGATGCAGATCACCGAGAACCTCATTTCGCAGGGCATCAGGACCATCGGCTTTATAGGCGATACGACCTACTGCGACACGGTCAGACAGCGCTATATGGGTTACTGTGCGGCGCTTTCCGAGAACGGGATGCAGATCGACAAAAGCATTATCTTTACTTCACACCTTCCCGAGATGTATTCGAACGCCGAGGTAGAGCGGATCGTCGGAGGCTTTGCGTATATGCCCGAAGCCATTGTCTGCTCGAACGACGACATCGCTCTTAAGTGCATCAGAGCCCTGGCAAAGAGAGGACTTAAGTGTCCGACGGATGTAGCGGTCACCGGCTTTGACAACGAGGAAGTGCTCACTCAGGTAGAGCCGAGGCTCACCACAGTATCCATCCATCACCAGATGCTCGGCAAGAGACTTGTTCAGCAGCTGATCTGGAGGATCGAGAATCCCGACTTCCCGAGGGAAAAAATTTTGATAGCTACGAAAACGATTTACCGCAAATCTTCGATGAAGCGCAGATGAGTTTCCCCGCATCATTGGAAATTACAGCACTTTTTGGATTTGACCTTTTTGTTTGTGCAATATGTTCAAAAAGCGGCGGATATTTTACTTGTGCCTTGGTTAATTAAATGATATAATGCAAAAAAGAGCTCCTTCGGGATGCACTAAAGAGCAATATCAAATGCACTAAGGCGATTTTACTTAACGAAACGCGAAAACGATTTCGCATAAACTGAAGTTTTCGGTTCGGAGGATGACTGGATTTGGCGGCAGACGACAGGAATAACGATCGGTTTTCCGAAGGGAGACTGATGACACTTATCAATACGATCGGTAATTCACTGCTGCTTGGGATATTATTTCTGATCTGCAGTCTCCCGGTCGTTACATTCGGGACCTCGCTGAGTGCTTTTTATTATGCAATGATCAAGACTGTGAGGCGTGAGAGAGGATACCCTGTACGGGAATTCTTCTCGGCGTTTAAGCGGAACATACTGAAGGGCATCATCTTTACGGTGCTGCTCGCCCTCGTCGGATATCTGCTCTTTCTGAACCGGACGATCTACATTACGAAGGACGATCCGAACGGGGCCGCACATACAGCGCTGTGGGTCACGGTTTACGACATCCTGCTGGTCGTCTGGGCCGCGTTTACGGTCTGGATATTCCCGGTGATATCGAGATTTAAGCTTGAGTTTAAAAAGACGGTTTCGCTGACATTTACGATCGCTGGCAGGTACTTTTATTTCACGGCTCTGCTCATAGCGGGCTGGGCGCTTACGGTTTATCTGTGCCTTAAGCTTTCGGTGGGATTTACGCTCATCGTTCCCCCGCTGGCATGCTACGGCTCGACCTACATCATCGAGAGGGCGTTTAAGCGCTTTATCCCGAAACCGTCGGAAAAAGAGGACGGATGGTATTACGACGGGGACTGACCCCGACGTGAAAGGCAGGTTTTACTATTGTTTGGCAAATTACTCGATCCCGAAGGACCTTTAAACCGGATCGCGGATATGATAATAGGCTCGTTCCTTGTGGGACTGTTCACGGTCCTGTGCTCGATCCCACTGATCACCGCGGGGACCGCGTTCACCGCAGGCTACTACGCGATGGCAAAGTCGGTCAGGCACCATGAGGGCTATGTCTGGAAAGAGTATTTCAGATCCTTCGCCCGCAACATCAGGCAGGGGCTAGGGCTCGGCACCGGCTATGTGATAGCCGCGCTGGTCATCGTTTTTGACTTTGTCTATCTGAAGGAGAGGACGGATTCCTTCGGAGACGCGATGTTCATGATACTCGTGGTCGTTACGCTGATATGGTTCATGACTTTCTTCTTCGTGTTTTTCGAGCTTTCACGCTTTGACAGAAGAGGCTTCGACATTTTGAAATTCGGCGTGATCACGGCGTTCAGGCATTTTGTTTCGTCGATCGGCATCGTTTTGATATTCGCGATCAGCTTTCTGCTGGTATATCTGATGCCATGGGGATTTGCCCTGTTCCCCGGATTTGCGTTTTACGGCGCTACATTCCTTATGGAGCGCGTTATGAGGAAATACATGCCTGCTTTCGAGGAGGGCTCGGAAGAGGCGGAGAAATGGTACAACAAAAAGCTTTGAAGGAGATCGTACTATGAAGAACAGGATCGGAATTAAGAGGATGGCGCTGGTCATGGTTATGGCGCTTATTCTTCAGGTGTTCGCTTATTCCGGCGCGATCAGGACCATGGCGGTGACGGATATATCCATGGACGATTTCGAGGATACCATCAGCACCTACAATATTGACGATTCAATCCTTTCTTACAACGATTATCGCGCGTCGCACGCATCCGAGGCCGTTCCCGACAGGACGGTCATCATAGGCGCCGATGCGGTTGTGCGTTATGAGGAGAGCGGCGCTGCGGCCGAGGCAAAGATGATCCCCGCAAATGATCCGGAGGTCGGAGCGGGAGAGCACCAGAGCGGGAGCAGCATACTGACTTCTGAGGATTCGCTGACGGAGTTTGAGGTTAGTATTCCCGAGACCGGCATGTATAATATGTCGCTCGAGTATTTCCCCACAGCGGGCAAGAACTCCGATATCGAGCGCGCGATCTTCATCGACGGAGAGCTGCCTTTCAAGGAGATGTCGCTGGTCACATTCTCGAGAGTATGGACCGCGAAGGGAGAGCGCCTGACCGGAGCGAACGGCACCACCGTTTATTCCTGGGAAAAGGATAACCAGGGCAACGACGTCAAGCCCGGCATGCTCGAGGCTCCCGAGTGGCAGACACGTTATGTTTACGACAGCGACGGCTATATCACGACACCTCTGGCCGTTTATCTTACGGCGGGCACCCATACGGTCACGCTCGTTTCGATCAAGGAACCGGTAATCATCGGCTCGATCATATTTGACAACGCGAAAACAGTTTCATCCTACGCAGAGGTAAAGGCTGCGTATGATGCGGCGGGTGCAAAGGATACATCGGGAAAACAGATCCTGATCGAGGCCGAGAACCTTACCAAGGCTTCCTCGCAGATGCTCTATCCCCAGCAGGACCAGAGCTCGCCCGAGGTTGTTCCGGCCAGCTCAAAGACACTTCTCAACAATACCGTCGGCGGCAATTCATGGAGACTTGTAGGCCAGTGGCTCGAGTGGCAGTTCGACGTTCCCGATACCGGCTACTACGAGATCACGATGCACGACAAGCAGAACTTCAGCCGCGGCGTTGCCGTATCGAGACGTATATCGATCGACGGCGCGGTTCCTTTCTCGGAGCTCGACAATTACGAGTTCGGCTATTCGCAGAACTGGAAGATAGAGACCCTCTCGGACGAGAGCGGCGAGCCGTTCAGGTTCTATCTCGAGGCAGGTTCGCACACGATCCGCATGGAGGTCGTGCTCGGTGATTTCTCAACGATCGTCGGCATGGTCGAGGACGCGGTACAAAGGCTCAATGACATTTACCGCCGCGTGATCAAGATCACGGGCGTTTCACCCGACAGATACCGTGACTACCAGATCGAATCTTCGCTGCCCGAATTGACCGGAGACCTGATCGCCACCAGAGACATTTTAAACGCGGCGATCGAGAGACTCGACATCGTTGCGGGCAAGAACTCCGACAAGAAAACGGTGCTGCTCACGATGAGAGACCAGCTCGACGACCTGATCAAGGATAACGATGATTTCGTTAAGGTCATCAGCTCCTACAAGGTTAACGTCAGAGCCTGCGGTAACTGGATCACACAGGTTATCAGCCAGCCTCTCGCGCTCGACTCGTTCAGCATTCATTCGGCGGATACCAAGTCAGGCATCTCGAAGTCGAATTTCTTTACGAGAGCGGGACATGAGATCAGCAGACTGTTCTACTCATTCGTGATCGACTACAACCAGATCGGTTCGGTAGCCGAGGACAAGGACGCAAAGGTAATCACGCTCTGGATCGGTTCCGGACGTGACCAGGCAAACGTTATCAAGTCCCTGATCGATGAGACCTTCACCAATAAAAACGGCATCAGCGTTAACGTTCAGCTCGTTGACATGTCGACACTGCTGAAGGCGACCCTCGTGGGAGAGGGCCCCGATGTGGCGATACAGGTAGCAAATACGAACGGCATCGCCGGCGCGGTACTGAATACGGGCAACGACACCCCGGTCAATTACGGCATCAGACACGCTGTGCTCGACCTTACCCGCTTCCCCGACTGGCAGGAGGTGCTGACCAGATTCCCGGATGCGGCATATGAGCAGTTCATGTACAACGGAGCGCTGTACGCACTTCCCGAGACGATCACCTTCCCCGTTATGTTCTACAGAAAGGACATCTTAAAGGAGATCGGCCTCGAGCTCCCGACCACATGGGACGACGTTAAGGTAGCGATGTCGGTTCTCTCAAAGAACCAGATGGAGTTCGGCATGCTCCCGAATGAGCAGCTTTTCGCCTCGATTCTCTATCAGCACGGCGGAAAGTATTACACCGAGGACTCAAAGGCTTCGGCGCTCGACTCCGATATCGCGGTCAACGCGTTCAAGGTATTCTGCAATTACTACACGGATTACAAGATAGACCGTTCCACATCCGTTGAGGAACGCTTCCGTACCGGTGAATGCCCGATCATCATTGCGGACTACACCGACTACAACAACTTCGCGGTATCCGCGCCCGATATCGCCGGACTCTGGAGCTTCACCCGGATACCCGGCATGGTTCAGGAGGACGGCAGCATCGATCATTCGGTGGCATGTACCGGACTCGCGAGCATGATCATGGCGGATACGGATTATCCCGAAGAGAGCTGGGCATTCATCAAGTGGTGGTCATCGGCCGAGACACAGACGGCTTACGGCCGCGAGATGGAGTCACTGATGGGTTCGGCGGCACGTGTTCCGACCGCGAACTACGAGGCTTTCACAAACATGAGCTGGCCCGTGAGCGATTTCAGGGCACTTCAGGAATCGATGCAGTGCGTACGCGGCATACCGCAGGTTCCCGGCGGATATTATTCCTGGCGTAACGTAAACAACGCATTCTACACCGTAGTTACCGAGACCGACACAGCCTCACCGCGTGAGGAACTGATGGACAAGGTTATCTACATCAATGCGGAAATAGATTACAAGCGGGCAGAGCTCGGACTTGACTGAGGAAGGAGGGCGAATCGGTGGATAAAAACAATTATCAGGGTACGGTTTCGACCCTTCCGCGCAGCAGAATGACGCTGTGGGATCAGATGAAGAGGAGCAAGTCCTCATATCTGATGCTGGCTCCGTATTTCATCCTGTTCTTCTTCTTTACGGTGCTGCCCGTAGGCATGGCGATGATCTTCAGCTTCAATTATTACAACATGCTGGAGATGCCGCAGTTCATCGGATGGAAGAACTACATCAAGCTTTTCCTTGAGGATGACATTTTCATCAAATCACTGAAGAACACACTGATCCTGGCCGTTGTAACGGGCCCTGTCAGCTACTTCATGTGCCTGCTCTTCGCATGGATCATCAATGAGTTCAAGGGGTGGCTCAGAGCCTTCCTGACTCTGATATTCTACGCGCCTTCGATATGCGGCAACGCATACGTTGTATGGAACCTGATCCTTACCGGAGACCGTTACGGTTATTTAAACGGCCTGCTCTTAAAGCTCGGCATCATCGATGAGGCAAAGCTCTGGATGCAGACGGAAAACTACGTGCTTCCGGTGCTCATCATCGTACAGCTGTGGCTGTCGCTCGGTACCGGCTTCCTGACATTCATCGCAGGTCTGCAGACCGTTGACAAGTCACTCTACGAAGCCGCGGCCCTCGACGGTGTAAAGAACCGCTGGCAGGAGCTCTGGTTCGTAACCCTGCCCGCGATGAAGCCCCAGCTGATGTTCGGCGCGGTTATGCAGATCACGACTTCGTTCGCCATCTGCGACGTATCGATCAACCTTGCGGGTAATCCTTCCGTCAATTACGCGGGAGCCACGGTCGTTACCCACCTGCTCGACTACGGTACCGTACGTTTCGAGATGGGATATGCCTCGGCGATCGCCACGCTGCTGTTCATCCTGATGGTCGGCAGCAACCAGCTTATTCAGAAGCTCCTCAGAAGGGTGGGTGAGTAAGCATGGCCAGACACGTTGAAGAATATGTATACGTTAAAAAGGGTCTTTTCCACAGGAGACCGAAAGAAAAGAAGCTGAACCGCTCGGCTGCGGGCAATACGCTGCTTTTCGTGATAATGGGAATCTGCGGTGTGGCAATGGCAGTGCCGCTCGTAATGGTAATAAACAACTGTTTAAAGCCTCTCGATGAGCTTTTCCAGTACCCGCCGAGGATTTTCGTAAGAAACCCCACTTTTGAGAACTTCTCCGATCTGTTCGTCCTGATGAGCGATTCATGGGTGCCTTTCTCGAGATACATCCTGAATACGCTGATAATCACGGGCGGCGGCATGGTCGGACACGTTATAATCGCTTCGCTCGCGGCTTATCCGCTGGCAAAGCACAAGTTCCCCGGCAAAAAGATATTGTTCAGTCTGATCGTTATGTCCATGATGTTCTCGTGGCAGGTAACGCAGACACCTCAGTACATGATCATTTCGTGGCTGCACATCAACAATACCTACCTTGCCCTGATCCTTCCGGCATGCTCCTTCGGTATGGGACTCTACCTCATGAAGCAGTTCATGGAACAGCTTCCCGATTCTCTGATGGAATCGGCCAGACTCGACGGAGCGAGTGAGTGGACCATCTTCTGGAGCATAGTGATGCCAAACGTTAAGCCGGCATGGCTGACACTGGCCATCTTCCAGTTTCAGCAGATGTGGGGAAATACAGGCTCGACCTTCCTTCGCGATGAGCAGCTCAAGCCCCTGCAGTACGCCCTGTTCCAGATATCGGCGGGCGGTGCCGCACGTGCGGGCGCGGCAGCTGCGGTGACATTCATCATCGCGGCCGTTCCCATCACATTCTTCCTGATCTGTCAGAAGAACGTCCTGGAGACGATGACCACTTCCGGTATGAAGGAATGATAACGATCAGTATTTAACGAGGAGATAACCTTATGAGAAAATTGAATAGATTGGCTCGTTTATCTGCCCTGTTGCTTACGGTCGTTATGATCATAAGTCAGGCAGCCGCGACAGGCGCGCGGGCCGATGATATTCCTTACGATACTTACAATTACGACTACAGAGAGTACATACATTACACTCCGGCGGCGTATGTTCCCAACAAGATCCTCTACGGCAAAAATTTCACATTTGACGGATTGACCATCGGAGACTTCAAGACTCCCCAGGATATGTGCAAATCCCCGACCGGCGAGGTGTATGTGGCCGACACCGGAAACAACCGCGTCGTGGTCCTCGACAACGATCTCGACGAAGTGCTCTCGATAATCACGACTTTCGACAACAACGGCAAAGAGGACAAGCTTAACGCTCCTTACGGCGTATGCGTTTCCGAGAAAGGCAATATCTACATCGCCGATTCGAAGAACAAGAGAGTGGTCGTGCTCGATCCCAATCACAACCTCAAGCAGATCGTTTCGGATCCCAAGTCCGAATCGCTCGAGGAAGGCTTCGTTTTCACACCCTATAAGGTAGCTGTTGACTACGCGGACCGTGTTTACGTCATCGCCCAGAACATGTTCGAAGGCATCATGGTATTCGAGACCGACGGACAGTTCACCGGTTTCTTCGGAACCATCTCGGTAAAGATCTCACTTTGGGAGAAGTTCTGGAGAAGGCTGGCGACTAAGGAGGAGAGAGCTAACCAGAAGCTCTTCATCCCTACCGAGTTTACGGGCATAGACGTCGATCCCGAGGGCTTCATCTACGCTACGAACATCACCGATGACGGCATACAGGGCGTCAGACGTCTCAATCCTTCAGGACAGGACGTCATCAAAAAAGGCGAGAACGAGAATCTCGGCGGCGACCTGCAGATCAGCGGTACCGGTGATTACTACGGACCTTCGCAGTTCACCGACGTCGTTTACAGGGACAAGGGCATCTACTCATGCCTCGACCGCAGGAGAGGCAGGATATTCACCTACGATCATGAGGGCAACCTGCTCTACATCTTCGGCGGACTCGGCACACAGGTCGGCACGTTCAAGATGCCGGTTGCCATCGAGCAGATCACCGATCGCATATGCGTGCTCGATGCCACGATGGGAGCAATCATTTCCTTCAGGGTAACCGAGTACGGCGACAAGATCAACACGGCCGTAGGCCTCCGTTTCGACGGCGATGAAAAAGAAGCTGTAGCCCTCTGGAACAGGGTTCTCGAACTCGATGAGAACAACGAGCTCGCAAATACCGGTATCGGCAAGGCTTACCTTTCCTCCGGTGATTACGAGAGCGCGATGAAGTACTTAAAGCTCGGCATGAACCGCGACTATTACTCCATTGCCTATAAGCGCTACAGAAACAACGTGCTTAAGAACAATATAAGCTATTTCCTGACAGGTGCCGTGGTACTGATACTTGCGATCGTTCTGTTCAGGAAATACAGAAAGCGGAGAAAGGGGGTAATCGACGATGACTAAGGCTTTTTCGAAAGAGAAGTGGAGTTATCTGTTCTACACCCTGACTCATCCGGTTGACGGCTATTACTGGATCAGGCATGAGGAAAGAGGCAGCGTTCCGCTCGCGTTCCTTATGGTTTTCCTGTTCAGCGCCGCTTTCTCGGCAAACAGACTGCTCGCGAGCTTTGTGGTCAACGACCTTGACCCGAGGAGCGTCGACTCACTGTATGAGCTGCTCGGCGTGCTCGCTTTCTACATCCTTCTCTGCGTCAGCAACTGGTCGATCACCTGCCTCATGGGCGGCGAGGGCCGTATGAAGGATATCCTGATCGCGGTCGGATACGGCACGATGCCGATCACCATCGGTCTGGTGCTCACCACGATCATCAGCCAGTTCCTCGCGGATGAGGAGCAGGCGTTTTACTCGATCATTCTGGGCGTATGCGTTGCCTGGGGCGTGATCATGATCATAATCGGCATAATGCAGGTTCACAATTTCTCTGTCGGCAAGACACTCGGAACGCTGATACTTACATTCCTTGCGATGCTGATCATCGTGTTCCTCGCGCTTCTGCTCAGCAACCTGATCGGTAAGGTATACAACTTCTTCCACAGTGTATACACCGAGATAATATTCAGAGGCTAGGGAGGTAGGACATGAAGAAAAAAGATAAAAATGTCAGACTCCCGATGTCTCTCGCCAAAAAGATAGTTATCGTGCTCGTATGCGCGGCAGCTGTAGCCGGGATCGCTTATCTGTCCTATTACCTCATTCATTTCAAGGCATACAAGGGCTATAAACAGTATCTGACATCATACGAGTACGAGACAGGCACGGAGCTGAACTTTATATCGGAGGCTGCGCCCGATGTACCGGGCTTTAAGCTGGTCACCGAAAACGAGTATCTGAAGCTCTACACCGATACCAATACCTGCAACGTTGCGGTATATGACAAGCGCGACGGCTCGATCAGCTACACGAACCCCGTTAACGCGGACGCGGATACAGTCGCAAAGGCTGCGAACAAGAACTACCTGAAATCCCAGTTCATCCTGCAGTTCTACAATACGGCGGTGGCATCCGCGACGATGGATTCCTTCAGCAAGTCGGTGCAGGCAAAGAAGTACAGCTGGGAAGCGGTAAACGGCGGTTTCCGCTATATCTACCAGGTCGGCGAGCCTCAGAACATCGGCAAAGAGGATATGACATGGTTCGTTATCCCGCTCGAGTACAGGCTTGACGGAGATTCGCTCGTTGTCAATGTTCCGGTTAAGGGAATAGAAGAGCACGGACCCGGATTCATCTACAGGATCCAGCTGCTCCGCTACATGGCGGCATCGAGCTATGACGACGAAGGTTATATCGTTGTTCCGAACGGATCGGGCTCGATCATCAATTTCAACAACGGCAAGGTCGGAGCGGCCCAGTATTCGCAGTACATTTACGGCATCGATCCGATGACCGCGAATTACACGACGCTCGAGGAAGCCGATGACGCGAGACTCCCGATATTCGGACTCTGCTACAAGGACCGCACCGTTCTGGCAAATGTTGAAAAGGGCGAGACGATCGCCACGATCACAGCTGCCGTTTCGGGTACGTTCAACGATTACAACTACGCTTATCCGACATTCGTTGTCCGCAATACGGATAACCTGATGATGTTCGGAAATTCAAGCAATGATACTTACGTTATGGAGGAGAACCTTTATGACGTGGACCTTCAGGTAAGGTATTCCTTCCTTAAGGACGATTACCCCGGATATTCGGGTATCGCGAACTACTACCGCGAAAAACTGATCGCGGAGGGCAAGCTCGTTCCCGATACGCAGACCGGAGATATCCCTTTTTACTACGATATCATCTCGGGCGTAAAAGAAACCGGACATTTCCTGGGAGTCGGCTATCTGCACGTATTCTCGATGACCGATTTCGATGAGGCCGGTGAGATAGCGGATAAGCTCGCTGCGGCCGGGGTTAAGAATCAGGTCATGAACCTGCAGGGCTGGTTTAACGAGGGCTACTACCACGACGCGCCCCATGACATCAGGGTGGTCGGCAAACTCGGCGGGAAGTCGGGGCTTGAAGACCTCAACGACAAGCTCATGGGACTCGGCGGAAAGCTCTACGGAGACGTGGCTTTCCAGAAGGTGACTTTTGCCGACAGCGGCTTCAATTACAACGCCGAATCGTCCTGTTACTACGGCGGCGGATATGTAGCCGCGTTCGGACAGAACGACCCCACGACTCTTCGAAACACTGCGGCGCTCGGATACCGTGAGACCAGATACGATCTGCTTTCACCCAAGTTCCTGCCCAGATATGTGGACAAGTTCACATCGAAGATCGGCAAATACGACATATACGGACTCTCTTTGAGAGACCTCGGCAATACGCTGCAGTCCGATAAAAAGAGAACAAGTATCGTAGACCGTGAGCAGGCGCTCAACATCGTCAATGCCCAGCTCGAAAAGCTCGACGGCACAGGCAAGAAGCTCCTGTTTGACAACGCCAACGCATACGCTTTCAGGTATGCCGACGACATGATCAATGTTCCGGTCGACGGAAATGAGTTCTTCATCTGTGACGCTTCGGTACCGCTTTACCAGATGGTCATCCACGGATGCATCGATTATTCGTCAAAGCTCCTCAACTACGAGAACAAATACGACCTGACGAAGAAGCTCCTTGAGCTGATCGAGACGGGTACGGCTCCTCACTACCAGTTCACCGAAGAGGAGTCGAGCCTCATGAAGAATACGGGACTCAACCGTTTCTACTCGACGACGTTCTCTGTACATGAGAAAGAAGCGGTCGATTCGTACAACTTCGTAAACGGAGCGCTTAAGAACGTGGAAGGCGCCGTTATGGTATCACATGTTATCGACGGCGACGTAAGGACCGTGACCTACAGCAACGGAGTGAAGATCTACGTGAACTACGGATCGAAGCCCGCGACTGTCGACGGTGTTGCGGTTGACGCACTTTCATATGCAATAGGAGGGATGAGATGAAGAAAAAGAAACGCAGATTATCCCTCCGGAACAGAAGAATGATAATGGGTTATCTCTTCATTCTTCCGTGGTTTGCAGGCTTCCTGATCTTCTATGTGAGATCGATCCTGCTGACCGGTCAGTTCAGTTTTTCCAAACTGACACCCATCCCGAACGTCGGCGGCTATACGCTCGAGAATGTCGGCCTGCAGAATTACATTTATGCGTTCCGCGAGCACGGTTCATTCAAGCAGATACTTACGACTTCGGTTGCGAACATGCTGATCGATGTGCCTCTGATCACATTCTTCAGTCTGTTCATGGCGATGCTCCTTAACAAGAAGTTCCCCGGAAGGGCATTCTTCAGAGCGATATTCTTCCTGCCCGTTATCCTGAATTCGGGCGCGATCGCAGCCATGATGGATTTGGCCGAGACCATGATGAACGGCGGTATCTCGACGACATCGGCGGAAGTGAGCGCAAAGGCCGGGACGGAGCTGGCATTCAGCATTGACTATCTGGTCAATATGTTCATGAACTTCGGTATACCTGCCAAGGTGATCGACTATCTGGCCGGAGCGGTATCGCGGATAAACGATATCATACAGGCTTCCGGTATACAGATAATCATCTTCATCGCGGCGCTGCAGTCGATACCGGGCTCGATGTACGAGGTTGCCAAGATCGAGGGTGCCACGGCATATGAGACATTCTGGAAGGTAACCTTCCCGATGGTTATGCCGCACATCATCACGAACGTTGTTTATACGATCGTTGACAGCTTTACGAACAGTGAGGTTGTCGATCTGGCGTACAAGACTGCGCTCACCGATTTCAACTACGGACTCGGAGCCGTGTTCAGCATCGTAAGTTCGGTTGTCACATGCGCGATACTGGTCATCATAGTAAGATTGATCCAGAAGCGTACATTCTACTATAACTGATGAAAGGGGGCATTTAAGTGCAGGCAAAGGTTAAGCAAAACAAAAGTCTGTCGGCACGTATCAAGGATACGATGAATGACCCTCTGAAAATGAGGATCGCCGGCAACGAGCTGGTGGACATGCTGCTGATCATATTCAAGT
>JAEEGH010005118.1_pt1 | contig 33169 bp, 34 predicted proteins | sample 9134181 | NCBI WGS metagenome assembly JAEEGH01 (sample SAMN16246544, study PRJNA631951) | gut metagenome | biome: gut microbiome; feature: rumen; material: DP-attached | host: Bos | place: Iran: Karaj | collected 2018-10
ACCTGATGAGATACCAACAAGGATTCCCTCTGAAACCGCAAACTTCTTGCCCTCTGCAAAGGCATCATCGTTCTCGATGGCGATGACCTCGTCGTATACCTTGGTGTTGAGTGTATCCGGTACAAAACCAGCGCCGATTCCCTGGATCTTGTGAGGTCCTGCTGTTCCCTTTGAAAGTACAGGGCTGCTGGCAGGCTCAACTGCGATAACCTTGACGTTCGGGTTCTGCTCTTTTAAATACTCACCGACACCTGTAACTGTTCCGCCGGTTCCTACGCCTGCAACGAATATGTCAACCTTTCCGTCTGTCTGCTTCCAGATCTCAGGGCCTGTTGTTGCTTTATGAATTGCCGGGTTTGCAGGATTTACAAACTGTCCAAGGATTACAGCACCCTCGATCTCTTTTTCCAGCTCCTCTGCCTTCTCAATGGCGCCCTTCATTCCCTTAGCTCCTTCTGTAAGAACGATCTCTGCGCCGTAGGCCTTAAGAAGATTTCTTCTCTCAACACTCATGGTGTCAGGAAGAGTGAGTATTGCACGATACCCTTTAGCTGCAGCAACTGCTGCCAGGCCGATTCCTGTATTTCCACTTGTGGGCTCTATGATGGTTGCTCCGGGTTTAAGCTTGCCGCTCTTCTCTGCATCCTCGATCATGTTAAGTGCTACTCTGTCCTTAACTGATCCGGCCGGGTTTAAGTACTCAAGCTTAGCCAGGATAGTTGCGTTTGTCACGCCTGCCTTCTTGCTGTAATTGTTAAGCTGAAGGATAGGTGTTCCCCCAATAAGTTCAAGTGCGCTCTGTTTTATATCTGCCATGATGTTTTCCTCCGTATCAATTATTTTCTTTTGTTTTGATATATTGATACTAACATGTCAAAAGAGCTTTGAAAATTAAGGAAAGTTTATCGGCGGGTATAACGTCTGCTTATCTTACTGAACCACTTCCTTAACCAGTGTAAAGAGCTCCGGATCGTCATCGGTTGAGAATGCGCAGCCGGGTGCAAATACGATCTTACCTGTTGGATCCTCTTCCCTTATAGTGTTAAGTCTTTCTGTGAGTCTTGCTTTGATCTCATCCCTGGATCCGGCAAAGTCGTTGACCTGGTCGATTCCTGTGATGAGTATTCCGGAGAATACGCTTCTTGCGAGCTTTACGCTGGTGAGCTCATCGGCAGGAGCATCCTTAAGTACATTCTCCCAGTTGATGGCCTGAACAGGGTACTTTGCAAAGTCGTCAAAGTAAAGGTTAACATTTCCATGGATATGGAGCACATTAAACCAGGTACTGTCCTTGATATGATCAAAGAATCTCAGGTCATAATCAGTGTTGATCTCCTTGAACAGATCATGTCCGATGAGGTTTGAGTTTGCGTACTGGGAAGCATAGAATACGCCGGCAGCGCCTGCTTCAATATATGCATCAACAAGTCTTAAGTTGGTCTCAAGAAGAACCTCAAGAGCCTGATGAACTTCGTCTTTATACTCTGCAAGGAAGCCCAGAATCTCTGAAGCAGAGGTTGAGTGTGTCATTTCCTGCAACCATGTGATCGGATTGAACATGGTTGGGATTACAGGCTTTACGCCCTTATAGTGCTCAGCGACGCGCCTTACTACTTCTACTTCGCGCTTAAGAACCGGATTCTCTTTTGGATCAAGGGGCTTAAGCTTTGTAAGATCCTCATGGCTGGTGATAGGGTATTTGTGTACAATACCACCCCATGGCATGTTTGGATCTGCGCCGAAATCAACAACTGCGCCGTAAGCTTCGGGAATATGAAGGCCGTTGGGCATAACCTTTACAAAATCCCAGTCATATTTATCAGTAAGTCTTATTGTTTCATTGGTAAAGATCTCTACATCTCTGTCCTTTCCCGGTACATGAAACCATCCCGAGATCGGTGTTCTGTCTGTCTTTTCCCCATTAAGTAGTGCCTTTATTCTCTCTGTTCCGTTCATCTTCTGATCCTCCTTTATTTCATACTAAATCTGATATTCTGCTTCCTGTATATATCCTCTGCCATATCTGCACAGGAACTGCTTTGTTCGCTCCTCCCTGGGATTTTCAAAGAATTCGTCGGCTGTGTTTTCCTCCACTATGACGCCTCCCTCCATGAAAATCACCTTGTTTGCCACGTCATGGGCAAAACTAAGCTCGTGTGTTACAACTACCATGGTGACTCCATCACTTGCCAGCTGCTTCATAACTCCCAGAACTTCATCTATAAGCTCAGGATCCAGCGCTGATGTGGGTTCGTCAAATAAGATAACCTGCGGGTTCACAGCCAGTGCCCTTGCAATTCCAACTCTTTGCTGCTGTCCGCCTGATAGCTGTGATGGATAAAAATCGTAGCGCTCTGAAAGTCCAACCTTATCAAGAGCTTTCATTCCTATTTCTTTTGCTTCTTCTTTCTTAATTCCTTTGCCGTAGATCAGCGGCTCCGTGATGTTCTGCAGTGCTGTCTTATTTAGAAAGAGATTGTAGTTCTGATAGACAAAAGACATCTGACTGCGTAGTTTCTTTATCTCTTTTTTTCCAGCCCGGTTCAGATCGTAGACCTCTCCTCCGATGTCCAGAGTTCCGGCATCCGCCTTTTCAAGACATTCTATGCACCTTAGAAGCGTTGTTTTCCCTGATCCGCTGGGGCCAAGGACTGCAATAACGTCGCCCTGATTGATCTCTATATCAACGCCTTTTAAAATTTCATTGCTGTCAAAGCTCTTTTTAATCCCCTTAGCTTTTAGCATCTTACAGTCCTCCTTCCTGTCTGATATACGGTCATGTTCTTCTCAAGGAACTTGAAGATGGTCTCAATTATCAGACAAAGTACAATGTAGATAACCCAGATATCTGAATATGCTTCGATGTAGTCGTAGCCATATCCTGCGGCGATCTTGGCAACGCCCGTTATGTCTTTTATCGTCATCAGAAATACCAGTGACGTCTGCTTAAGCACTCCCGTTGCTGTGGTGCACAGATTCGGCAAGACCCTTGCCAGAGCCTGTGGGATAATGATCCTTGTGTATGCGCTCAAGGTCGACATTCCTGAAGTGTACGCCGCTTCAAGCTGCGCTGTTCCTACTGTTTCAAGGCCTGATCTGAAGATTTCCGTAAGACCAGCGGAAGTGTTTAGCACGAAGATTATGTATGCATATACTTCAGGATTTAAGTCGTAGATCCTGTATGTGCTTCCAATGCTGTCAAGGATGCTCTGAAATACACTGGGGAAGATGCTGTAAAGAAGCAGAATCTGTACTACCAGTGGTATTCCCCTGACAACTGAAAGGTATACGCCAATCACTGCTTTGACCCATTTTGGTCCGTGGAGCTTCAGAACTCCAAACAGAAATCCAAAGATAAGGGACAGCAGGTACGATATCAGGAAAATCCTCAGTGTTGTGGGTATCGCCTTTGCGCAAAGGATCATGGTGTCGAGGAAAAATTGTGTGTTGAATACCATCTGCTTTAATTCCTCCTTCCTTTGCCAACTGCGCCTTCAGCTCTTTTCAATGCCCATTCAAGTACAAGGACCAGTACCAGATAAAGCAGTGCTGCGCTTAAATATATCTCTCTTGATCTTGCGCCAAGGTTCATTGATACCATGAGATTAGCCTTGCCTATAAGATCAATGAAGCCGATAGTAAAGGCGTTTGAGCCTTCTTTTAAAAGAGATATCACTGTGTTGCCGATATTGGGAAGCGCAATGTAAGCGGTCTGAGGATATATGATCCGAAGGTGTGTGTGCCACCAGCCAAGGCCCGATGTGTAGGCTGCCTCGAACTGCCCCTTGGGCACCGCCTGATATGCACTTCTTATTGTCTCTGACAGGGATGCCGAGAAAAGAAGTGTCAGGCCGATTATTACGAACACGCCTCTTGGCCACTCATCCAGTGACTTCCCAAATACCTGCAGCGAAAACTTTGGAATTCCATAATATACAATGAACAGCATTACTATCGTGGGTGTACATCTCATGATGGTTGTGTAACCATTCGCCACTGCTCTGGATACGGGATTCTTTGACAGCTTGCCTGCCGCGATCAGCGATCCAAGGAGCAGTGCCAGTACGAATGATATTGCTGTTGCATAGATTGTGACGAATACGTATGGCAACAGTTGCGGTATGCTTTTTATTACTACGGATGCGTCAAATTCTCTCATAATCAATCCTTAAGGTATACTGTTGTGTCCTCTCCAAGGAACTTGATGAGAAGCTCACTAACCTTACCCTCATCCTTAAGCTCTGTGATGATCTTGTCGTATTCATCTGCTAAATCCTGCTGGCTCTTATTAAAGAGTGGCCATGTCTTTGTTGCTGCAAAGGTTGACCATGAGAGCTCGTCTGCAAGATTGTGATAAGGTCCATCTTCTGCTACTACGTTAGCGTCATATGATGACTTGATAACCAGCCATGCATCGTATCTGCCCTCTGCGATCCAGAGGATACCATCCTGAACTGTGAAGCTCTCGGACTCTTCGATTGTGATCTGGTTGTCGGGATTAGCGTTGTTGTAGTCCTGAACCAGTGCGTACTGTGCATCTGATGGAGAAATAGGAAGAAGCTTCTTTCCAAGAGTTGCGATATCGGAAAGGTCGTGTACCACTCCCTCATCCTCTTTTCTGATCAGAAGTCCTGAAGCGCTTGCGCCGAGGTTGTTCTTTGGATAGATGTACTTTTCAGCTCTTGCTGCGGTCCAGAAGCAGTTCTTTAAGCCCACATCATATTTGCCTGTCTCAACGCCTGTAAGGAGCTCCTCATCTGTTGTTCCGATGAACTCAAACTCGTAATCATCAAGTCTTTCATCGATGAGCTTGAAGATCTCAACGTCGTATCCGGTTGCGTTTCCGTTTTCATCTGTGTAGTTGATCGGCTTTCCTGTGGCTGCATATGCGATTCTTATTTTCTTTGCGCCAAGGACTTCACTGTCGGCCTGTGCTTCCTGTGTTGCTTCTGCAGCACTTGCTGTATTCTGTGAAGAGCAGCCTGTCAATGTCCCCAACATTGCAACAAGAACTGCTAAAGCTGTAGCTGATTTGAAAAGTGTGTTTGTTGTCTTTCTCATAATTTTCTCCTCCTGTTTTTTGGTTGGTGTGATTTGTTATTCGCAATTATGCGGTAGTGGTGCGGTTTTGTAAAAGACACATGACTTATCGGTGGTGATAAGAATTCTTTATCATGCGATAATCTTTTCTAATTTCTGATAGATGACATCTGCAAAAACCTTGTGTCCGTCTTCGTCCATGTGCTCATCGTCGATGGTGCTGGCTGTGACATAGTCGGATGCGGCAAGGAATGCTGTTCCTCTTCTTTTCGCAATGCCAGCGTAAACATCTCTTAGTTCCTTGCTTGTGGCTACGGAATTGCTGCTAAACTCAGGGTCTTTTTCCGGGCGCCATACGTCGTCGCCAAGATAGATGGGCGAGACAAGAAGTATGTTCTCAGGAGCTACATATTTTTCCAGAATATCAAGGCACCTCTCAATGCCTTTGCCGATTACGTATGCAGAGGCGTTGTAGAAGCTCTTACAGTCATTGGTTCCCAGCATGAGTATTACACCATCCACCGGGTACTGACTCTCCAGAAGCGGATCTAGTGAGTTTACCGCTTTTCTGCCAGGGCGAAGCCCATCCTCAAAGACGGTAGTACGCCCGCAAAGGCCTTCTTCTGCTACCCGAAGGTCAGAGCTCTTTTCCTGAAGAAGGCTTGTCCACCTTACTCCCCAGGGATATCTCTTCTTGGGCTGCGATCCGGGGATAAGGCCCCATGTATTTGAATCTCCAAATGCCAGTATCTGTTTCATAGTTCACCTGCCTTTTGAAATCACGTTTACGTTTATTACTAAACTTATTATCACCTGCCGGATTCCTTTTGTATAAGACAGGGTACTTATAGGCAGATATAAGTGATGCTTAAACCACCCGAAAAATGGGCGCAAAAAAGGGACCGCAAATGCGGTCCCCATCACCATACTTCACTCCCAGGCTGGTACAATTTCGATTTGCTTTGATTCCCACATGGAGCGTAATAGCCTTTTATTGTCATGGTACCAAGCCTCAATTACCGGAATGACATATTTCGAGAAATCACCCTCAACTTTTCCCTTGTCCAAATCAATACTTCCGGTAATATCCTCATCTAAATAATTGAGTTCGACGCTTGGAGCACCAGAAAACTTGGAATCCATGTAGACTTCAATGTCACAGAACTCTGCTATCTTAACCATATCCTTATCAGTTCTGTTATCCATATATACCTCTATAAGTCTTAATCATTAATCTTTATTTTTAGCTTACCATCATATAGAGCTACCGGAATCTCGTCGTCGAAGCTGTAGATATAGGTCATCATTGGTTCACCGTTAATAAAAACTATGACTTTTTCCCTTTCCATATCTATGATCCAATACTCCCGAACACCGCAATGAAAATACTTGTGCAGCTTGTCATCAAAATCTCTTTTTCTGGTACTTGGAGATGTGACTTCAATCACCCAGTCTGGCGGGCCCCAGATAGCGTCTTCTTTGATCTTGTCGGGGTCACATACAACTGTGATATCAGGAATAACCAATGTGTGCTCGTCATCTACATCAGGTCTGACATTAACACCTGAAATAAAAACCTTACATTTCCCTTTATTTTCCTTGATGAAGTTGCGTATTTTTGATCCCACATCATCTACTATGCTTTGATGCCGAATGTCCGGCATCTCATTCTTAATGATTACCCCATCCATCAGTTCAATCGTCCTATCCTCTCCATATTCATGTAGCATATCAACTGTAGCCAGGTTGTCTTTTACCATGGCCAGATTGCCAAATGTCTCCGGTCCCCCGTCAATGGGCACAGCATAAGGGATCGGATCATCAGTAAGTTTATACTCTGCCTTATACTTCTTCTCGACCTCCCTTGTATCAATCTCTTCGCCGGGGTGCTGCTTAATATACTCCGAGAGATAACGACCGTAAGCATCCAATCTGGCTCGCATCTCCTCTTTCTGAAGCGCCTTATCCAGCTTCTCAATTGTGATATACGAGGGATTTTTGGTCTCTCCTGTCATGATCTTACTGACAGTCCCCAGCGGAAGCTCAGCCAAATATGCCAGCTGCGCAGTGGTCAACTTAAGGTTCTTTTTCCTGATTTTCAACTCTTTTATATCCATAGAAAAACCACCTCCATAATTTAATTATAGAGGTGGTCTCATTACACGTCAATTATTTTTACCCGTCCACGGGTAATTTCATATTTATTTATTATTCAGCAGTGATATCAGCTCCAAAGTACTTCTTTGAAATCTCAGCGAGCTTTCCTTCTGCGCGAAGCTCTGCGATGGCCTTGTTGATGGCTTCGCGAAGGGAGTCGTTGTCTGCGCCCTTCTGGAGCGGGATTGCGTACATTGTTACCTCGGGGTCAACTGCTGCAACCTTGAGATCTGTGGTGCCTGTTGTGTTGAAGTAGTCCTGAGCTGATGTGTTGGCGTTGATTGTGGCATCAACTGTTCCGTTGAGGACCAGTGTCATAGTCTCGCCGAGTGTATCTACGTTTGAAACTGTTGCGCCATACTGTTTGCCCATTGCTTCGTATGTAGAACCTGCGGAGTTTGCTGTGGTGTGGCCTGCGAGGTCTTCAAAGGATGCGATGTCGTTGTTGGAAGCAAGGGTTACTACTACAGCATGGTCATATGCGTAAGCGTCTGTGAAATCGTATGTCTCCTTGCGGTCGTCGGTCACATCAACACCGTTGGCCATCATGTCAAAGGTTCCTGTGGTAACACCTGTAAGTCCGCCGTCGAATGCAACCTCCTTGAAGTCTGCCTCAACGCCAAGCTTCTGCGCGATTGCAGCTGCGACTTCAACGTCGAATCCAACCAGCTCATCGGTGCTCTCATCGTGATAAGTGAATGGCGCCCATACGCCCTCTGTGGCAACAGTGATCTTGCCTGCCTTCTTAATTCTTGCCAGGTGATCTTCACTTCCTGATCCGCCCTGGGCTCCGCAACCTGCAACGGCTGCTGTTGTAAGTAAAAGAGCTAATGCCATTGATAGTTTTTTTCTCATAATGTATCTCTCCTCTTTTTAAAATTAGATTGTGTAAAATGTATTTGCATAATCATACATCATTTTTCTGTCAAACGCAAGAACTCTTTTGTCCTTGTTTCCTTGGGATTCTCAAAAAAATCAGCAGCTGTGCCTTCTTCCACGACTTTTCCGTCTGCCATGAAAACCACGTGGCTGGATACCTCTTTTGCAAAAGACAATTCGTGAGTCACCACGATCATGGTCATACCCTCGGATGCCAGATTTCTCATAACCTCCAGCACCTCTGCAGTAAGCTGCGGGTCAAGGGCTGATGTGGGCTCATCGAAATAGATTATCTCTGGATCCGTGGCCAGCGCTCTTGCAATTGCTACTCTCTGCTGCTGTCCGCCGGAGAGCTGACTTGGATAATAGTCTGCAAAGTCAGCCATACCAACCTTTTTCAGCACGCTCATGGCCTTGTCATTTGCCTCTTTTACAGGCACTTTCCTGGCGGAAGTAAGGCCAAGGGTCACGTTTTGGAGGGCTGTCTTGTTGGCAAAAAGATTGTAGTTTTGGAAAACAAATCCCGTCTTCTTTCTGATATCTGATATTTCTGCCTGGGAGATCCCGGCCAGATCATGCTCTTTTCCATCAAAAACAAGCTTTCCCTGATCGGCCTTCTCAAGAAAATTTATGCAGCGAAGTAGCGTAGTCTTACCCGAGCCGGAGGGGCCAAGGATTGAGACTACGTCGCCTTTTTTTATTGTGATGTCGACACCTCTAAGAACTTCCAGTTCATTGAAGGCCTTGTGGATGTCTTTTACCTCTAAAAGAGCCATGTAAATACCTCTATAATCACTTGCGGACGCCGTATCCGCCAAGAATCTTCTCGCCCTTCTTCTGAATGAAGGTCAGGACGGTGCAGAACAGCAGGTAAACCACTGCAACCTCGATGTAGAGGGGCAGGTAATTGTAGGACTGTCCTGCGATCTGCTTAGTTCTGGTGAACATTTCCACCACCGTTATGCTGGAGGCGAGGGAAGTGTCTTTTACCATGCTGATAAGCGCATTGAACAGGGACGGGAATGCGGTGCGGAAGGCCTGGGGCAGGATGATGTGCCACATAACCTGCATGTAGTTAAGGCCAACGCAGTATCCGGCTTCCAGCTGTCCTGCGGGAACCGCCTCCATGGCAGCTCGCATGGTCTCTGCGCTGTAGGCGCCCTCGTTGATGGTGAACACGATCACCGCCATAAGGAACGGGTTGACGCTGACTCCCAACAGCGGAAGTCCGTAGAAGGCCACCATCAGCTGTACCAGAAGCGGCGTTCCTCTGATGACCCAGATGTAAAATCTGCAGATCTGCCGGATCACCGGGGTGTTTGCGTACTGGGCCATGGCCACGAAAACCGCCAGAACGGTGGATAGCAGGAATGCGCACACCGCCAGGGGTAGAGTGACTTTAAGGCCATATTCTAAGATTTTGGGAAAAGAGCTGATGAGAAGCTCTAATGTCTTTTCATTAAACATTTGTTATTCCTATATTTCAGCCGCTGGGCTGGTGAGGTCAAAACTTTTTAAGCTCGCTGTAGGCCATGGGAAGGGCTACGCACAAAGTAAGGACATCTGCGCAGGCCTGAGCCATCTCAACTCCGCGGATTCCAAGGAACTGCGGGAGTATCAGGATCAGCGGTATGAAGCAGTATCCGTTTCTGGCGGAGGCGGTAACGCTGGCCTTGAAGCCTTTGCCGATGGACTGAAGCATCATGTTGCTGATGACGATGGCTCCTGAAATCGGCTGGGTCAGGCACATAAAGCGAAGGGCTGCCACTCCGACTTCAATGGCATCCGGATCTTTGGAGAAAAGTGTGATGATCTGTGGTGCCAGAATGAAGAAAACAATTCCGATTACTGTAAGGAACACGGTTGAAACCTTGACGCAGAAGCTAAAGCCTTCTTTGACGCGCTTGGTGAGGCCTGCGCCGTAGTTAAATGAGCAAACAGGCTGATAGCCCTGACCAAATCCGATAAGCGCTGAGCCCATCATGAGCATGAGTCTGCCCGCAACGCTCATACCTGCAATGGCAGCATCTCCGCCGATTGCGCCGGCTGTACGGTTGAGGAGCAGCGTTGAAATGGCTGCAAGTCCCTGGCGGAAAAGAGATGGTGCACCGCCGTTAATGACTTCCAGAATGTAGTGCCAGTTGATGTGGACGTTGCCAAGGCTCATCTTTATGTTTTCACCTTTGCTGGTTCCGATAAGGAGCACAACAAAGCTGGTAGTCTGTCCCATGACAGTAGCGATGGCAGCGCCTTTTACCTGCATGTGGAAGCCCATGATAAGGAGCGGATCAAGGATCATGTTCATCACAGCGCCGCACATCAGGCCTATCATGGCGTACATGGCGCTTCCCTGGAATCTCAGCTGGTTATTTATTACGAACTGAGCCATCATGAATGGGGCTCCGAAGAGGATTATCCTCATGTAGTCCTTGGTAAACTGCAGAGTTGTTGGCGTTGCGCCAAGGAAATCCGCAATGGGTTCTACAAAAATGTTTCCAACTATAGCAAAGAAAATGCCTACAATTATGGCCATTGCAAAGCTGGTGGAGGCCATCTCGTTGGCTTCTTTGTGGTTCTCAGCGCCCAGCATTCTTGAAATATAGTTGCCTGAGCCGTGACCGAAGAAGAATCCGAAGGCCTGGATTATGGCCATGACCGTGAACACAAGGCCAACAGATGCTGTGGCTGCAGTGTTTACGGCGGGGTCTGTGGCGACCCTGGCCACGAAAAAGGTATCTGCGGTGTTGTATATTGCTGTCACCATCATGCTGATGATGGTGGGTATTGATAGTTTTAAGATCAGTTGTGGTACGGGCGTGGTGGTAAGGTATTCACGCCTGTTTTGTGGTTGTTGCATGTTATGTTGCGTTTCCTTTTGTGCAATTTATTTGGATATAATTTATGGTATCACACTGTGTCAAGTGCTAGTCTTCCTTCAAGGCATCAAACTTTGCCTTCATGGTGGGATTGTTCTTAGTCAGCTTCTTGACGCTGACATCTTCCACCTTGCTATTTGCAATGCGAAGCTGGTTGTCAGATCCAAGAAGCTCTTTCTTAACCTTCTCAAGATGCATGATAGTCTTGTCAATCTCCTCAATTGCACTGTCAAAGTGCTTGTGAGCGATCTCATAATTTCTTCCGAAATCATCCTTGAACTTGAGCAAGGAATCCTCAAAGTTTGAGATATCTATATCCTGATTGCGCACCATAGCCAGCTCCTGCTTGTATGTGAGCGCGTTCATCGCAGCATTTCTAAGCAGCGTGATCATCGGAATAAAGCACTGAGGACGAACCACATACATCTTGTCATACTTGTAGGAAACATCTACGATTCCTGCATTGTACAGTTCAGAGTCGCTCTCCAGAAGGGATACAAGTACAGCGTATTCACAGTTCTTTTCCCGTCTGTCCTTGTCCAGTTCTTTGAAGAAGTCCTCGTTCTTATGCTTGGTTGCAGTCTCGTCCATCTCGTTCTTCATCTCGAACATGATGGATATAATCTCTACGCCGTTGTCGTCGCACTCGCGATAGATGTAATCGCCCTTACTGCCTGACTTTGCGTCGTTGTCTTTCTCAAAATAAGCATTCCTGAAAGCTGTTGCACGAAGCTGATTAAACTGAATCTCGCAGTGCTGCTCCAAAGTCTCACCCACCATCTTAGTAGACATGCGGGTCTTCAGATCTTTATAGAACTCAACCTCTTTCTCCTTCTCAGCAAGTAGTATCTTACTGTTCTCCTTCTCCTGAATAAGCTGCGCCTCCAGGTCATGGGTCTTTTCACTAAGCTGCGTCTCCATATGATGGATCTTGCCTGTAAGCTCAGTCTCCATGGCATGGTACTTATCATTGAGCTGCGATTCCATGGTGTGATATTTGTCGTTAAGCTCAGTCTCGCGGGCGTGATACTTGTCATTGAGGGCAGTCTCTCTGGTTCTACCTGCCTCTTCCACCTCTTTAACCGCCTCCATGACCGCCAGTTTTTTCTGCTCGTCAACACTCTTGATCTCAAGCGAAAGCTTGCTGGTCTTCTCCTGTTCCTGTCTGAGGAGCTCCTTGAGTCTCTCTGTTTCTGCAGCCTTTTCCTCTTTGATCCTGTCTATTTCTGCAGCTTTTTCTTCTTTAATGCGATCTATTTCTGAGGCTTTTTCTTCTTTAATGCGATCTATTTCTGAGGCTTTTTCTTCCTTGAGTCGGTCGATTTCCTGAGATTTCTCTTCTTTTAACTTGTCGAGTTCCTTCGCCTTATCCTGGAGCTCTTTTTCATACTGCTCTTTGGTCTTGAGAACAACCTTGTCCTCTAAAGATGCAAGCTCCAGCGCATGTTTCTCCTGTAAATGCTGCTGCAGCTCAGTAGTTCTCTGATTTAAATCCTTTTCAAATTCCTTATCCCTGATCTGCTGAACGATTGAGCTGAGCTCCGTATCATCAACAGTAAACGCCTGTCCGCAATGTGGGCACTTAAGTTCTGCCATATCTATCCCCCCTGTAACTCTGATATTTGCTATAACTCCACTCAGTAATTATAGCATGTATGCGTGGTGGCTTTATCTATTATTTTTGATACTGCGTTCGCATGGTGGCACGGGGCGCGGTGACGTATTTATCTATTTTTTCTGATACTGCGTTCGCATGGTGGCACGGGGTGCGATGACGTTTTTTATCTATTTTTTCTGATACTGCGTTCGCATGGTGGCACGAGGCGCAGTGACGTTTTTATCTATTTTTTCTGATACTGCGTTCGCATGGTGGCACGAGGCGCGATGATGTTTTTTATCTATTTTTTCTGATACTGCGTTCGCACGGTGGTACGGGGCGCGGTGATGTCTTACCAATTTTGCTTTTTCTTGTGTTTTGGTTGGAAACGGTATATCGTTTCCCACCATTTTTTAAAATCCAGGGGTGGTTGGAGTGCAGTTAAACTCTTTATCCCCTCGTCATGGGTTAGTATATGGCAAAAGACATGCCTCCTTTTACTCAATTTCCGGCAAAATCTTGCATTTAATGCCAACTCTGCCATTTCCATTACACACCACCTCATTTTCAATTCACTCCAAGCCATATCCTTTTTCAATTTTAGAGTGAACTCAAAAAAACAGTGCTTACCATAATGCCACTTATACCCAAATTAGAGTGAACAAATCTATGATCCCAGCCGGAAACATACCAGATCAATCCAAGCAAGACAGGCACTTCCAGCAAAAACAACAATAATACCACAAAAAGCCAACAAAAAAGGCCACAAAAAAGCCCTCCCGCACCCGCACAAAGCCGGCACAGGAAGGCTTATCACCATACAACATTAAATTGATTCAGCTCATCACGCTATCCGCGACCATTCTTAGCCACATCAGGAGCAGCTTCTCAAATCACTAATAACAATCAGCTTCTCAGATCACTAATAACAATCAATTTCTCAAATCACTAATAACAATCAACTTCTCTTATACATCGGAATAGTCTGCAACTTATGAAGATTCAACCTGTGAAGACGATCAATCTTCTCCTTAGTAGCCTGATCTTCAATCTCACCAGTGCGAACATACTTGTCCAGAACAGCATAGGTGAAGCCCAGCTTGTCTTCATCTGACATTCCTGAAAGTCCATCAGATGGAGTCTTGTGAATAAGCTCTGTAGGAAGTCCCAGCTCATCACCGATCTGAAGCATCTCGCATACCAGGAAGTCTGAACAAGGACTGAAATCGCCTGCTGCATCGCCGTACTTGGTGGAATAACCGACATAGTCCTCGGATGCATTGCAGGTGTTGGCAACACGGCCGCCCTCTGGAAGAGACTGCGCAATGGCATAAAGTGTTGTCATGCGAAGTCTTGGAGGAGTATTGATGATGGCGTCCTTGCCAGGCTCTACGCCTGCTGCCCTAAGAGCAGCCATCTCGCCATCGAAAGCTTCCTTGATATTAACTGTATAATTCTTAATTCCAAGAAACTCAACAACTCTCTTGGAATCAGAAATATCCTTCTGCTCGCCGTTTGGCATCATAACTCCGACAACCCTGTCCTTGCCAAGGGCCTTAACCAAAAGAGCTGCAACAATACTGGAATCTTTTCCTCCGGAAATACCAATTACCGCATTCGCCTTAGGTCCGTTATTCTCAAACCAATCCTGAATCCACTTGACGATACGTTCTATTTCCAATTTAGCATTGAACTCACTATTGCTCATTTCCATTTCCTCCGCACATTTCCTGATCTGCAGCACATCTAACTGAATCCATCAGCTTTGAATATACTTCATCAGCATTTCCTTACTGAATTCATCAGATTCAAATACGCCTAATTAGCACTTCTTATCTGTCTTCACCAGCTTCAAATATCATCAGCACTTCTTTACTGAATTCACCAATCTCGGTCAGCCACGCATCAGACATGCACCGGAAGCTCGTTCTCCATTCTCCAGTCAATACACCTCTGCAGATAATCCACATAATTAGGATTCTTGCACATTCCCTTGCCCTCAACATCAGAAACCTTAGCAACATCCTGTCCGTTGCAGGCTGTAGTCTTCATAACGATGTTAAGCGCCGGAACCTTGGTGTCGTTGGCGATGTATGTTCCGATTCCAAAAGCAACCTTCGCCCTTCCCTCAAAATGAGCATGAATGTCGTTGGCACGCTTGAAATCAAGGCTGTCACTAAAGAGCAGTGTCTTTGTCTTAGGATCGATGCCAAGGCTCTCATAGTGAGCGATCATCTTCTCGCCCCACTCGATCGGGTCGCCGGAGTCGTGTCTAACACCTGAGAACAGAGTTGAGAATGTCAGCTGGAAGTCACGCAGGAAGCAGTCTGTTGTGATCGCATCAGTAAGCGCTGTTCCGTTGAGGATTCCATACTCCTTTACCCAGTAGTCAAGTGCATACCAGTTAGAATATGCAGGATTGTGCTTGTGATTACCCTGGCCAACGCACATGATCCACTCATGCGCCATGGTTCCTACAGGAGTTACGCCAAGCTTCTTAGCCAGCAGTACGTTTGAAGTACCAACAAATGTAGAGCCTGTTCCGCTCAGCTTTGCACACTTAAGCTTAAGAACCGCCAGCTCCTGAGCCTCTGCAGACAAACGTCTCCTTAAACCAAACTCAGAGAAAGCTCCAAGCTTATAAGTACCATCAAGCAAAAGAGCTATCTTCGCATCCAGCTTCTCCTCAAAGGATTCCATGAGCTCCTCATAGTCATAAGCCATTCTGAAATAAACCTCATTTACAATGGCAAGAGTAGGAATCTCATACATTGAAGTATTGAGCCATGTTCCGTTGGTCTCAATGGAAAGTCCGCACTCAGCATCAGTTGTGATAGTGAAGTCCTCATATCTTGGATGCCACAGTCTCAGGAAATCTACATAAGACTTCTTGATCCACTTGATGCTCTGAAGATAGTTGAGCTCATCCTCAGTAAAATTCAGGTCGCAGTACAGATAAATCTGCCTCTTGATCTCATCCACCATCTCCTGAGTGAACTTCACATCCTTGTTGCGGCACCTGAAAGTCCAGGTGGTTGTGTAATCAGGGAAGTTGTGGTAGATTGCCTGTCCCATTGAAAATTTGTACAGGTCTGTTTCAAGTAAGCTGTCAATAATTGGATTCATCGGATTCTCCTCCAGTTTTCCGGTTTTTCCCAGGTATTCTCTAAATACCGGGCTTATATCTTCTGACAGATCCATGGGATTTTCGCGGATCTCTGTTCCACTGATGTTGACGACGGTCCTGTCTACAAGATGAAATTTGTGCTCAGGGTAAATCACGCTGAGCTTCTCAACGTAGGATTCTTCTCCTGTGTACCAGTTGAACTGCGCGCTGTCCGGAGCTATCCCAGCTGAGGAAAAGAGCTCGTTCCCCCACGCCACCCAGTTCTCATGGGTAAAGGTTCCGTCAAGCCCTATCTTCTTATCGTCTATGATAGCAACAGTAACTCTGCTGTTGCTTCTGAACATAGCTTTCACCAGTTTGTAGCGCACTGTAAAAGGAAGAAAGTCTTTTCCCCGATCCTCCTGATAGCCGCAAACTGCGATGATCATGCGGTCATTTTCATGCAGAGCACGCTTAACCAGCGACTCATGCCCCTTATGAAAGGGGATAAAACAACCAAAAACTATACCTATCTTATCCATTTAAATAATACCTCTAAATCTTTATTACTTATTTCTCCAGAGCCCCTGCGATATCCGCAATGAGATCTTCCTTATCCTCAAGGCCGCAGCTCATGCGCACAAGACCGGCCGGGATGCCTGCCTCAGCAAGCTGCTCATCTGTCATCTGCCTGTGTGTTGATGTGGCAGGATTCAGGCAGCATGTTCTAGCATCGGCAACATGTGTCTCGATAGCTGCCAGCTTAAGCTTCTTCATAAAGCTCTCTGCAGCGCTTCTTCCGCCCTTGAGCTCAAAGGAAACAACTCCGCAGCCTCCGTTGGGCATATACTTTTTAGCCAGCTCATAATATGGATCTGACTCAAGTCCGGGATAGCTTACCTTAGCCACCTCATCCCTGGTCTGAAGGAACTTCGCAACCGCAAGGCCATTCTCAACATGGCGAGGCATGCGCACGTGAAGTGATTCAAGGCCGAGGTTTAAAAGAAATGCATTCTGTGGTGACTGAATACAACCAAAGTCACGCATCAGCTGAGCTGTAGCCTTAGTGATGAATGCGCCCTCATTTCCGAACTTCTCTGCATAAACGATTCCGTGATATGAATCATCAGGAGTTGTAAGTCCCGGAAATTTATCGGCGTGTGCCATCCAGTCAAACTTACCGGAATCAACAATTGCTCCGCCAACTGCTGCACCGTGACCATCCATGTACTTGGTGGTGGAATGGGTAACGATATCAGCTCCCCACTCGATAGGTCTGCAGTTTACAGGTGTCGGGAATGTGTTGTCCACGATAAGCGGAACTCCATGTCTGTGAGCTGCTTCCGCAAACTTCTCGATATCAAGTACTGTAAGAGCGGGATTGGCAATAGTCTCACCAAACACAGCCCTTGTGTTGTCCCTGAATGCTGCGTCCAGCTCCTCGTCAGAAGCTGTAGGTGAAACGAATGTCACATCAATTCCCATCTTCGCCATGGTAACCGCGATGAGATTGAAGGTTCCGCCGTATATTGAAGAAGATGCCACGATGTGGCTTCCGTTCTCACAGATATTAAACAGTGCAAAAAAGTTCGCTGCCTGTCCTGAAGATGTCAGCATCGCTGCAGTTCCACCCTCAAGTGCAGCAATCTTGGCTGCCACGTGATCATTGGTGGGGTTCTGTAATCTTGTATAGAAGTAACCTGAAGCCTCCAGGTCAAAGAGCTTACCCATGTCCTCACTGGTCTCATACTTAAATGTAGTAGACTGGATGATGGGTATCTGTCTGGGCTCTCCATTTCCGGGAGTATATCCCGCCTGAACGCATCTGGTTCCTATTCCCTGCTGGGTCATTTTAAGTTCCTCCGTATATTTCTTTTTCTTGAGTTTTACCTATATTAAAGCAGGTGTGCTCTGAGCTCCTCGCTGCTCATTGAAGAAAGATAAGCCGGAGGAATATCAAGCATAGTCTTGCAGCCCTTAGCGCCCTCGCCCTGGAGTCTGAATGCAGCTCTTGCAACTGCTACAAGAACGCTGGTTGTGAACTCAGGGTTTGAATCAAGCTTTAAGCTGTACTCGATGATGTGGTTGTGCTCCTTATCTGCACCGGTCTTACCGCTTCTAAATACAAATCCGCCATGAGCCATTCCGCTGTGATTCTTAAGAAGCTCCTCCTCGCTGATGAAGTGAACTGTTGTGTCATAGTCAGCGAAATAGTTTGGCATCTCCTTGATCTCTTTTTCCACAGCTGCTGCATCTGCGCCGTCCTCAAGAACTACGAAGCACTCTCTTGTGTGCTTCTGGCGTGTTGTCAGCTCAGGATTCTCACCGTTTCTTACTGCCTCAAGAGCGCTCTCAACAGGAACTGTGTACTGCTTGGCGTTCTTGACACCTTTAACTCGTCTGATGGCATCTGAGTGGCCCTGTGAAACACCCTTGCCCCAGAATGTATAGTCATTGCCGTCAGGAAGAATAGCGTTTGAGTATACTCTTGCAAGAGAGAACATTCCCGGATCCCAACCGCAGGAAATAACTGCAACCTTGCCGGCTGCGCTCGCTGCCTTGTCGACGTTAGCAAAGTGCTCGGGAATCCTTGCGTGTGTATCAAAGCTGTCAACCACGTTGAAGATTCCGGCATACTCGGGAGTCTGAACTGGAAGATCTGTTGCGCTTCCTCCGCAAAGGATCATAACGTCGATCTTATCCTTCCAGTCTGCTGCCTCAGATACAGAAACAACAGGAACTCCTGCAGTTCTGATCTTAAGTGAAGCAGGATCTCTTCTGGTGAAAACAGCCACCAGCTCCATATCGGGAGCGGCTGCAACTGCAAGCTCAACACCTTTTCCAAGGTTTCCGTAACCAAGAATTCCGATTCTGATACTCATTTTTCTCTTTCCTCCTAAACAAAAAACAACTCAAATCATATGCAATTAAAGTGTATTATACATCAAAAAATGATATACTAAAAGAAAAAGGGGGTTTCCTCGCATGTTAAGTGAGTACACCAAGATACCAGCATCTATGAATTCAAACGTGGCCCTCAAGATCATTCCCGGCCACTACGCTACCACCCACTCCCACATTACCAACTATATGGAGATCGGAACCATGAAGACCCGTTGCAGTGAGGCTCATGGAGTAGCATCAATTCTTGCCATGCACTATACAATATCTACCCCTGTAGATACAATAGTGTGCGCAGACGGAACTGAAGTTATCGGAACTTACCTTGCTGAAGAGCTGACAAAAGCCGGCGTTCTCAACTACAATGCCCACAGAACAGTCTATGTAACAGCACCCGAGTACACATCCAGCGGTCAGATCATTTTCAGAGACAATCTCCAGCTGGCCATCAGAGGTAAACACGTGCTTCTGCTCATGGGTTCCCTTACTACAGGTCGCACCCTGGAGCATTTAATAGAAGGTGTTCGCTACTACGGAGCCAACGTTTCCGGCGCTTGTGCCATCTTCAGCGCTGTAAAAGAGGTTGAAGGAATTCCTGTAATTTCTGTATTCCGCCCGGAAGATATCCCTAACTACCAGTCATATTCACCGGCTGAATGCCCACTTTGCAAGAATGGTACACGCATCGACGCTCTTGTAAACAGCTTTGGTTACAGCGAGCTCAAATAAAACCAGGATCTTACAGGGTTGGCACTGCAATCGCCAGTGCCGGCCCTTTTTTATTTAACGGAGGAAGAAATGGGAAAAAAGTCAATTAAAGAGGACAAGAATGTTTATTTTACCGCCAGGGAGGACGCGGGCCTTACGAGGGCACAGGCCAGTGAACTCATTGGCACCATCAGCGAGAGCCGCCTTGAGAAGCTTGAAACCGGCAAAACCGCTCTCGTACCTGAAGACGTAGTGGACATGGCAGTGGCCTACAAAAAGCCTGAGCTGTGCAACTACTACTGCACCCATGAGTGCCGCATAGGAAGAGACTCTGTTCCTGAAGTCAAGAACTCCAGCCTCTCCGAGATCGTTCTTGGAATGCTGGCCGCCCTTAACTCCCTGGATGCCCAGAAGAACAGACTTATCGACATCACAGCCGACGGCGTCATCTCAGATGATGAGCTACCGGATTTCGTCAACATCCAGAAGCAGCTGGATCAGATCGACCAGACTGTAGAAGCGCTTAAACTCTGGGTTGCAAGCACTATAGCCGATGGCAAGATTGATAAGCACAAGCTTAACTCTCTTCAATAAAAAGATTATTAATTAAAGTCTCTTTTCGTATACACCGGTACAGAAATTATGTTATGCTCAATATATCACCAATATTTTAGGGAGATATCGTGCATGCCTTCTGACGATGCAAAAAGCCAGGAAAGCAGACTGATCACAGAATACGTGGTCAAAAACATAGATGCAGCAATAGAAAACGGCTGGGTAAAGGTATACTACCAGCCGGTTATTCGTGCGCTCACAGGACAACTGTGCGGTGCTGAGTCTCTGGCCAGATGGATTGACCCGGAAGTGGGCTTCCTTACCCCCGACAAGTTCATCGGTGCCTTGGAATCATGCCGTCAGATTCACAAGCTGGACTGCTTTATCATCCAGCAGGTCTGCAGCAATATTTCAGACCGCATCCACAACGGACTTGACGCCGTTCCTGTATCAGTAAATCTCTCAAGACTCGATCTTGAGGCTACAGATATGCTGAAAGTCATAGAGGATGCCGTGGACAAATACGACATTCCAAGAGACTATATCCACATCGAGATCACCGAGAGCATGATCGTTTCTGATGCTGCCCTCATGTCCCGAACTATCGACAGTTTCAGAGCCAGCGGCTACGAAGTATGGATGGACGACTTCGGAAGCGGCTACTCATCTTTGACACTTCTTAAAGACTACCAGTTTGACACCCTCAAACTTGATATGGGATTCCTATCCTCCTTTAACGACAGGTCCAAGGCCATCATGACTTCTACCATAACCATGGCCAAAGACATCGACATCAAGACTCTTGCTGAAGGTGTTGAGACCCCGGAACAGATTGAATTCCTTAAGAGCATCGGCTGCGGGCGGCTTCAGGGTTACTTCTATGGAAAACCCATGCCCATTGACGATTTCTTTTCCCATATAGAAGAATTTGGCATCGCAATTGAGCCAAGACAGCTGCGACATTTATATGATGTTGCCAGCTTTAATGCAAGATACACCGACGAGCCCCTTGAGATATTAGAAGATGATGGCAAGACCTTCAAAACTCTTTTCATGAATGAACCCTACAGGAGGCAGATACTTTCGCAGGAAACCGATCTGGCTAAGCTTGATAGTCTCATATATCACACAAATTCGCCCCTTTTAAAGAAATACCGCGAATTCGCAAATACCATCGAGGCCTCCAAGAATAATGAGACCTTCTATTACACCCACAACGGTTACATTCTGTGTTTTCAGGCAAAAGAGCTTGTGGAGAGCTGCGGAAAGCATATCATAAGAGGATCAATTCGCAACATTTCTAATGATGCAGCGATGAAAAAGCGTAACAGCCTTGACCACAGGCTTAAGGAGCTAAACCATCTCTTTGATACGGTAATGCTGATGAACCCCGAAAAAAACACCGTTTCTCCATTGGTTGGGAAATTCAGATATTCAGATGATGACAACGCTGACAATACCAATCTTTCCGAGCGTCTTAGTCGCTTCACAAACTACTACATTGCTGCTGCAGACAGAAACAGATTCATTGAATTTGCTGACTTTGACACAATTAAGGAAAGAATTCAGACCACCGATAGTGGTTTTACAGCAAATCTTTTCAGGATCAAACAGCCCGATGGCAACTACGAATGGAAAGAGATATCCATAATGCTTGTTCCCGGAACCAGCGAAAAAGAATTCCTGTTCTGCACTAAATCCACCGCAGAAGAAGCCAGCATACTCCATGCCGCCGAGACGAACATCTTTAATCCTAAAGACTATGGCCTTACAGATTCCAACATAGACCGCTACTCCAGGATGTGGGAGAACACCGTAAACAACTCCTCCATCAAATTCTTCTGGAAGGACAACGACAGGAGATTCCTAGGCGCCAGCAGAGCTTTTCTCGATTTCTACGGTCTTAAGATTGAGGACATCCTTGGCAAAACCGACGAGGATATGGGTTGGCATGTGGACGGAAAAGCATATAAAAGCGACGAGATCGACGTCCTGACAAAGGGCGCCATAATAGCCAACGTGCCCGGACAATGCATCGTCAAGGGCGTTGTTCACAACATCATGTGCTACAAGAGTCCCATCTACGAAAACGGCAAGATCATCGGTCTTATGGGATATTTCAATGACGTGGATGAGGAGATGGCCAAGATTGACAAGCTCTACACAGCCAAGAAGACCGATCCTGTCACCGGCCTTATGAACGACAAAGCCTTCATGGAAACTATGATAGATTATGCTCATGAGTATAATGAGGCAGGCAAGAATTATGGCCTTATCATTCTTAAAAACGATAAGCATAAGAGGATCGTTGAAGATTACGGAGAAGAATTCGGCAACAAACTGCTTAAGAGAATAGGCGAAGAAATACTGGATGTCACAAATGGCAGCTGCGCTGTAGCAAGAACCGTACGCGCTTACTTCGGTCTGCTCACATACGTAAATGAGCAGTCAGAGCTTGATATAATTGTAAATGAGCTCCGGTCCAGAATAGAAGCCATCAGAACCCTGGATGGCAACAGTATCACCCTGAAAATAAAAATCGGCAGCAGGCTCCGCACAGACGAAGCCACCACCGATGAAAACATGTACCAGTTTGTTCTTCAGAACCTGGTGTGATGATCACTTAAGATTCTCCAGAATATAGCTCCAGAGCTCAGTTGTGGGCTGCGGATAATAGTGGATGCCGTCCGCAGGGCTTGGAACTACTGTAGTTGAATTATTTATGAAGGAGTAGAGGTCGATGACTTTTACTCCTTTTTTCTTTGCCCAGTCCGTAAGGGAGTTGTTGAACTGTATCTCCCTTTCGTTTGTATAGTTCTCCCGGTCAAAATCGCTGGCCAGATACTCGTCAGCTGTCGGTCCAATGGTGCAGACAATTATCTTCTTGCCCTTGGCTAAAAGATCATCATAACAAGCCTGATACTGACTGAAATCACCATAGCTGTTGCAGCCCATCCATGTCACCAGGGTATCAAAATTGTCGACGCCGAATTCATCAATATACTCGATCATGGCCTTGTAGGTATCGTAGTCATGGGCATATACGGTAATCCCGTCGTGAACCTCGCCGCGAACTTCGTCGTTTTCTGCCGTAAAAATATCAACGGTCCTGGAATCTCCCACAAACAGCATCCTGCCGTAGTCCGATTTGTCTTTTGCCTTAAATGCTGCTCCTACAAGCACGACTACTCCTAGCAATAACGCCGCGATCACAGCAATGGCTTTCTTCATAAGCTCTTTTCCCCTTTCCCGTATATGCGTCCGGTGATCTGTCAGAATGTCACGGTTTCAGGAGCTTTGGTAAAAGAGCTAAAGGTGGCGGTTGCATTCTTGAAGTAAAATACTTCGGTGTTGCCGTCATCTGCCTTGTACATGCCCTGAAGTGAAGGATATGCATCAAGCATGGACTGTTTGGCCTCTAACCTGTCGTCCTCAACCAGCTCCCCTGCTACTCGCAGCCAGTCGCCGTTTTTGAAGGCGCAGATCTCAACCTTGGGATTTGCGTGGATCTGTTTTGAAACATCTTTGACCTTACCAGTCTGGATATAGAGCTTATCTTCAAAGATGTGGGCGGTTCCGAAAGGTCTTACTCTTGGCTGATCGCCGTCAACTGTTGCCAGATAATAGGTTCCTGCTTCCTTTAAAAAATCGACTACTCTCTGCATAATTATCCCTCCGTCAGGTAAACGATTTGTTTGTGTACAGATACTATTATACTTAGTTTTTTACAGTGCAACAATTGTGATGTTTAAATGATATAATTAATCTATAATTCGTTAATGGTTGTACGTTTATATGGCATACAGAAAGGAAAGAAATATGTCTTTACCTGAAGAAATAATGCAAAACTATACTCAGATTTTAAAGGAAGAACTTGTTGCCGCCATGGGGTGTACTGAGCCAATCGCAATCGCCTATGCAGCTGCGAAGGCAAGGCAGGAGCTTGGGACAACACCTGAGCACATCAGGATTACCTGCTCGGGCAACATCATCAAAAATGTAAAGGGTGTGACCGTGCCCAATTCCGGCGGGCAGAAGGGCATCGAAGTTGCCGCAATTCTTGGAGCCGTGGGCGGGAAAGCTGACAAAATGCTTGAAGTCCTCACTGAAGTAGACGACGCTGCGAGAGAGAAAACAAAAGAGCTTGTGGAAGCCAAGATCTGCGACGTGGAGCTGGCCGAAGATGTGCCCAACCTCTACATCAAGGCAGAAATGTGGGCAGATGGGCACGAGGCTGCTGTGACTATTGAGGAACACCACACTGATATCAGGGAAATTAAAAAGGACGATAAGATCATCTTCATCGCTGAGAAGAAGGAATTTCCAGATAAGAAGGAAGCCAGGAAGGGCGACCGCACGAAGATGACTTTGCGGGACATTATAGAATACGCCAGCACTGTTAAGCTGTCTGAGGTTGAAAAGATACTTGAGAAACAGGTTCGCTGTAACACCGCCATTTCCCAGGAAGGACTCGATAACGCCTGGGGCGCAAGAGTTGGAAAGACAATGCTGGAGAACTGGAGCGACGACGTAAAGTGCACCGCCTGTGCAAGAGCTGCTGCCGGGTCTGATGCCCGTATGAGCGGGTGTCCTCTTCCTGTTGTGATCAATTCCGGTAGTGGAAATCAGGGAATAACAGTTACAATGCCGGTTGTCACCTATGCTGAGCGCTGGCATTTGTCAAAGGCCAAGATGTACCGGTGCCTGCTGGTTTCGAATCTTGTTTCAATTTATATCAAACACTACATTGGTGAGCTTTCTGCTTTCTGTGGTGCTGTAAGTGCTGCCTGCGGAGCTGGTGCTGCCATAACATACATGTCAGGCGGAACCTATGAGCAGATTGGCGGAACCATCACCAACACACTGGCAAATGTGGGCGGTATCGTCTGCGACGGAGCAAAGCCCAGCTGCGCAGCCAAGATCGCATCATCCGTTCACGCCGCACTTCTTGCCCACTACATGAGCACCAGCCAGAAGGAATTTATGGGCGGCGAGGGCTTTGTTGAGAGCGATGTGGAAAAGACAATTCGAAATATGGCATATATCGGAAGGATTGGAATGAAGCAGACCGACCGCGAGATACTGAATGTAATGATAGACAAAGTAGATGTGGATTCATGTCTTTGATCACGGGCTGACGCAATCTTTCTCAGATCACTCAAACCATGTAAATAACTCAAATCACTCCAATCACTCAAATTACTCAAATCAAGAAGGAGCACTAATTGTATGGAAAAACAAGGATTTGTTCATAGTCTTCCCTTTAAGTTACTGGTTGCCCTGGCGGCAGGAATTGCTCTGGGCCTTATTCTTAGCGCCACGGACGCATCGGCTCTATCAATCATGCTGCTCAACATTGTTGTTACGGTGAAGTACATCGTCAGCCAGTTCATCAGCTTCTGTGTACCGCTGATCATCATCGGCTTTATCGCCCCATCCATCACGAGGCTGGGAAATAACGCTTCACGGATACTTATAGTTGCTATCACTATTGCATACTGCTCATCTTTAGGTGCTGCATTATTTGCGACCGGCAGCGGTTATGCTATACTGCCCCATCTTAACATCACTCCCGAAGTGGACGGCCTGAAAGGATGTCCACCGGTTGTCTTTGAGCTGAGCATTCCGCAGATCATGCCGGTAATGTCAGCGCTGTTCTTCTCCATATTAGTGGGCCTGGCAGCTGCCTGGAACAAGAGTAAGCTCATCACCGGAGTTCTTGAAGAGTTCCAGAGTATTGTTCTTAGCATAGTCACAAAGTTCGTAATTCCCGTGCTTCCTGTCCTCATCGGCTGCACATTTTGCACCTTGTCCTACGAGGGCGCCATAACAAAGCAGCTTCCGATTTTCCTTATCATCATCGTGATAGTAATGATCGGTCACTATATCTGGTTAGCTCTTCTTTATGGGATTTCAGGCGTGTATTCCGGGAAAAACTCTTTTAACATATTAAAGAACTATGGCCCCGCATACATGACAGCGATCGGAACCATGTCCAGCGCTGCAACTCTTTCCGTGGCACTTGAATGTGCAAAAAAGTCGGAGCCGCCCCTTCGAGATGATCTGGTAAGCTTTGGTATACCTCTTTTCGCAAACATTCATCTGTGCGGATCGGTCATGACTGAGACATTCTTCGTAATGGCGGTGTCAAAGATGCTTTACGGGTCGTTCCCCAGTCTTGGAAAAATGATTCTGTTCTGCGTGCTGCTTGGCGTTTTCGCAATTGGTGCTCCGGGTGTTCCGGGCGGAACGGTTATGGCTTCGCTTGGTCTTATCATCAGTGTGCTTGGGTTTGATGATACCGGAACGGCCCTGATGCTGACGATATTTGCTTTGCAGGATTCTTTCGGAACGGCCTGCAATGTGACCGGAGATGGCGCGCTGACGCTGATCCTTACTGGATTTGCTGAAAAGCATGGAATTAAAGAAGTGAAATAAGAGTGAAATAAAAAAGCGGGTAGTCGGTGTTCATACCGGCTATCCGCTAGTTTTTGTTTAATCGTATTGTTTTGGATCTCGTCGTGTTGTTTTAGGCCTCGACATGTTGCTTTATGAGGTCTTCGCGATATCGTCCTGCACCTGAACCTCGGCACCGGCGGCCATCGCTTCGTCCATGAGCTTTATAAGCTCCAAAGCACTGCGAAACCGCTGAGTTTTCTCTTCCTCAGCCCAAATCACCTGCCCCTGCCATGTTTCATGCTGGCAATATTCAATTTTTACGATGAAAGTGTTCTTCTTTCTGCCTTCACCCTGATTAGAAGCATTAGAATCATCACGCGTCTTCATGGCCATATCCCCTCACGATGTCTATTATAAATAATACCGGGTCATATAATCAATCATAATTACGTTAATTTTTGTCGTTTTCTCACAAAAATTTAATAATTTTATACTTTTTTAATAATTACGAGAGATATTTCTCGGGTTCGTTGAGGAAAAGGTCTGTTATGCCTTTAGATTCGTACTTTTTTATATCGAGAATTGTGCCGGTTGGCTTCTCGGGGTAGAGGTGTCCGGTGAGCCATGCTCTGACGATGCGGCCCTCGTATCTGGCCTTGTCGATGTCCATCTTGTTCCCGTAGGGGTGCAGGGCGTAGGTAAAAGAGCTCTCGCTTCCCGGAAGGTTCTCAAGGCCAATCGCCTTGTAGAGGCAATCCGATACTTTATCGTCCAGAACGCCAAGCTCGGCAGATGGATCCAGTTCATGCACAATGCGCAGGGAATCTGCATAAAATGTGGAATATACGATGGAGTCGTGAACGCCGAATTCGTTGACCATGTCTACGATCTTGGCTTCCATTCCGGGGTATGGGAAAACGCTGTTCTTAAGCTCGATGTTGAGTTTAAAGCCGCTCTTTAGCTTTGGAAGAAGCAGTTCAAATACCTCTCTCATGGTGGGGATGCGCTCAGATTCGGGCTTGCCGGTATGTATATGGAAGTTCTTCAGCTCTTTTAACGTATAATCTCTTACATTGCCAAAGCCGTCAGTGGTGCGGTCTACGCGCTCATCGTGGATTACAACCAGCTCTCCGTCCTTTGTAAGCTGAATATCAAGCTCGATTCCGGTAAGTCCCGGAATGTTCATTGCCTTCTCAAATGCGGTCAGTGTGTTCTCGGGATACATCTGTGAACAGCCTCTATGTGCCCAAATATTCATGTTTTCCTCCTTATTTTAACGCTTTTTCGCGCCATACTATATGTAGTAAAAACCCTATTTGTTAATAATTTGTTATTCTTTATTATTAGTTATTTTATACTTTCTTAATCGTTTTCGTGCATATTTACGCGTATACTATATCTTGTGATTAAAAATTAACCGAGCAAAATTTAGTGTAGAAATCCAAGAATTGGATTCGGGAGAAACAAGTATGAAAAACAGTACAAACAACATTCGTAAAATTAGACGTATATCTGATCTGGCTCTTGCCACAATCATTTTAGGAATCGGAATGATGGTCCTTGGCACTTCAATGATAGCCGGCTGCATGCTGAGCATGGCAAGAGGAATCAGCCTTCTGGGCGGTGCATCAAACCTTATGCTCTTTGCTTTGACACACGGAACAATGTTCATCGCTGACGGAATCCTGCTGATCGCGTTCTGCATCATGGTTGCAACAAGATATCCGCTGTCAACTGCATTCAGTGTTCTTTACTACTTCTCAATCTTTTGCGTACTGCTGAGCTCTTCAGTTATGGTATTCGGTGTTCTGATCGGTGCAACATTTATGGGATTCATCGTATCAGTATCCGGTCTTGCAATCTCAGGAATGCTTGCTTATCTGGTAAACAGACTTCGCGTTGGTACAAAGAAGATGGTTAAGTCTGAGGCTTACCATGTAGCTTATCATCTTAAGAAGGCAGTGTGAGCATTATCTTGATGTATTCTTCGGACTTGCGCTTCATGATGTCGAGACCTTTTTGAAGATCAGGCAGATTGAAGCGATGGGTGATGAGCTTTGATGGGGTAAAAGAGCTATCGTCTCCGCTCCACTCTGCGAGCCGCGAAAGCGCGTATCTCCAGTCATCGCCATCACCGTCTATTCCATAAAAGCTAGAATTCCAGGTGCCGTGAAGGGTCATCTGATTCCTGAGTATCTTCCAGTAAATTTCTCTTTTCAGCTCCATGTCGGAGGCAGGATTTCCAACCAGCATAACTTTACCAAGGGGCGCAGTGCAGCTGATTGCCTGGGCGTAGCTCTCGCTTCGGCCGATGCATTCGAAGTAGACGTCGGCTTTTTTGCCGCCTGTCAGCTCGTCGATGTAAGCGATTGGGTCGCGGTAGCGCACGTCGCAGAAATGGTTGGGATCATAGCCCATCTCCAGGAGTTTATCTCTCTGAATATCCTTGTTTCCTATGGAAAAGACATTTCGGTAGCCGGCATCTTTCAGGAACAGCGCAACTAGTAGGCCGATGGTTCCCAGTCCACATATCGCAATATTCAAATCTGTCCCACTTTGCTCGTCAATGTCAAGCAGTCCGACCTGGCGGATGGCATGGACAGCTACAGTCATGGGCTCTAGCATGGCTGCGTCGTCGTCGCTTATTCCCTCCGGAATTGGAAGCAAGTTCCACACCGGTGCAACAAGGTACTCTGCAAAACCGCCATCGCAGCGGGATCCCATGTAGTTATAATTCTCGCACATCTCGTAGTGGCGGGACTGGCACTGAGGGCATTTTCCGCAGGGAATGAGCGGGAAGATTCCGACTCTTTTGCCTATAAGTTCTGGCCTTTCCTCGCACTTCTCCACTACTCCGGCCATTTCGTGACCAGGAATAAGTGGCATGTTGCGAGCACCTGTCTTGTAAACTCTTGGCACGTCAGAGCCGCAAATGCCACATCGAGTAATCCTCACCAGCGCCTGTTCGGGGCCGGGGGTTGGGATGTCGGTATCTGTGTATTTGAGGTTGCCGATGCCGTAGAGGATTTGTGATTTCATTGGTGTTCCCTTTAGAATCGTATGATGAATGGTTTAAGTTACGAGATACTGTAAGACATAATTTGAGAAAATCGACTTCATATAAATCGAAGACCTGCCATTATTGGCAGGTCTTCGATTTATATAAAAGATTTGGGTGGGCGGCAATCATCCACCATATCAGGTTCCGATAAACGGAGCGCCGGGTACCTTTTCCGGCTCGTCAAATCTTTTATGTATTAATTATAGTGCGGTGATATTGACTAGTCAATAACCTTGATCAATCTGCCGCTGTGAACGAATCTATCAAGTTTTTTCTGGGGTAATTCAAACATTGTAGCGACATATAAGTCTCCACTTTTTGAATCTGCTTTCACTACAAGTCTAATATTGTCATCATAGCACTTCACATATTCAATCGATACGTTTTCCTTATCTCCAGACTTTCCAATATAGTCAGGATCAGCTATTATCTGCGGAATAAAATCTATATACTGCGCTGCAGTATAGTGTTTGCGCTTTAACATATGGGTCTTTAATCCTTTTGACTGATAAATGCTCTTAGCAGCAAACGAAGTTCCCAAAATATTATTTAAATTAACATCAAAGCACCCAACCTTAAACTTCTTCTCCATATTGCAAACATCCTTGTACTACATCGGTATAGATGCGATTATAGTTCAAGAACAGGTGTTTGTCAAGAACATATGTTCTATTTATCCCATCTCTTTTCTGGCTCTCTCCAGGTCTTCGTCAGTAGTAACTTTATAATTCCTCTGGTCACCGGGGATCATGGCGACGTCGAGGCCTGCCATGATGGCGGGTTCTGTGGAACCTCTTATCAAGAGGATCTTATCCGGGAGTAACTCCTCGTTAGCCTTTAGATACTTGTCAAATCTGAAAGCCTCAGGCGCCTGACCTGCAAAGATGCAGCTGCGGTTGAGGAGCTCGTCTACGCGTTTACCATTTCTGCTCAGATATACTGTGTCTTTCATGGGAAGCACAGGCATAGCACCGTCGTGGCTATCCAGGGCAGTTAAGCATTCATCGATGTTCTGTACAGTCACAAAGGGTCTTGCTGCGTCGTGAATAATGACAGCATCAATGGCTGAGAACTTGCTGTGTGCCATATATTTAGCGCAGTTCGCATTTTCTCTGGTATCAGCGCTTATGTTGGCGCTATCCTCGTTTGTCATGGCAATCTCAAACATGCCCTTCAAATCTTTCAAGGCATTGTAGATCGACATCTGGCGATTTTCACCGGGATCTGAAAATCCCAGGAATTTCTCCCCTACAGGGTTCTCAGGATCCTCGAACATAGCCAGCTCTATCTTTTCTCTCCAGCTCTCATCCGCCACGATCTGAATATTGTCAACCAGCTCACTCTCTCCAAATGGCGCCATGGCGTGCATTATCATCATTTGCCCGGAAAGGTCTAAGAACTGCTTGGGAATGTCTGAACTGATTCTGCTGCCGGTGCCTCCGGCGAGGATAATTGCGATATTCATGAGCGCCTCCTTTATTGAATGCTATGTGGGATACTTAATGACTAAACAGATAACTGTACTTATCCATCTGATAAAAGATCACGTCTCGAACCCTGTCTCTGATTTCCTCAGAATACGTTTCTACAGCATCTATGAGTGTTATGACATCTTTTTTATCAAAGAAAAACATAATGTTATCACCATAGCTCTTTTCCGCAATCTCTAGCTGTTCCTCCAGACTTGTGCAGAAGGTCTTAGCTTTTACCATTGGTATTAGTTTAAAAACATCCTGTCCAAGCGGATAATCCACTGTTGTATCAGACAGAAGACATCCTCCGTGATCAAAAAATGGCGACAGGCTGAAATGTCCCTTAGAATCAGTAAGGATTGCTATATTATGGGTGTGACGGTCTTCATTGAGAAATAATGCATCAATTGCCAGCATCTTTTGCAGATATGAACAAAAATCCGGAAGTCCTGTAGCTCTTTTGACATAATCTTCAATGATAAAAAGTCTGTCCTGATGGTTTTTTGTAGAATAAATCACTTCATTCAAGCTTAAACCAAAAGTGTTCTTAATAAGACGTTCCAATGTAATAAGCTGATAACCTTTGCCCAGAAAATCCGGGCTAATAGCCCCATTGTACATAACATTCTTATACTTAATCTGTTCAAGATCATACATAACGAACTCATCGTTTGTTAGTGAAGACCTGGCCAGCAGATGTGAAACCACATACTCTGCCAATCCCTCATATCCTGTATAATCTGCTTTGTACCAATATCCATTCTGCTTCCACTTTAACTGGTTTCCCTTTGAGGATCGGCGACCATCTTCTATTATTGTATTCTCAAGCAGCTCTACCATGCCTATCACCTGACAATTTCAATCCAAAAATCATCTTCAGCCATTCGCCCCTGGGTCTTCTGAATAATAAGAATCGGGTCATAGAATGGGATGTCCAGTTGTTGAAGCATTATCTTCATTTTATCTCTGGTTCTTGGAAAGCACCGTGATTCCAGGAACTCTTCATATTCCTCATAAGTCGGGTTCTCCACAGCACCAAATGCTCTATATAACAAATTTCTGGCGTAGTTGCGAATTTTGACTTCCCTCCCCATCTCATCTACATCAATGACCGTGCACACCGTCTCCTTATAGCGGTAGACAAGGCGCAGAGGAAACCTTTTCTCCGGTAAAGCAAGCTCTTCCACCATTTCAGGATGAAGCATTGCTATCTGTGAAAGAACAGCCACCGGACCGGATATATCCTTGCCCTGGCTTTCCCACCTCTCTATAGTAGGCTTGGACACTCTAAGAAAATCTGCGAATTCCCTCTGTGTCATTCCCAGGCGGGTTCTAAGCTCTTTCACACCATCCGATGTTATTTGTTTTGGAGTTACAAAATCCTTTTTCTTATTCATAGCTTAGTTTTACCATCAAAATGATGGCTTGTAAAGTTGTTTATACCATTATTTTGATGGTTATTTCGCTAAATCTGCCGGCAGTCCAACGCTGTCTACGTCACATGTGAAAAGACATCCATCAAATTCTCCGGAAAGTCCCTCTCCGCTACTGGTGATGAATAGTTTATCCAGCTTGTCGCCAAAGAAACAGCATGATGTCACGTTTTCTGCCGGAACTTCAACGATTCCAAGAAGTTCTCCCGTTACCGAGCTATGCTTCTCAATCCGTCTTCCGCCCCAGACTGCGACCCAGAGGTTGTCGTCGCTGTCAATGCACATTCCGTCCGGAACGCCGCCTTCTATGTTAAAGAGAACCTGACGATTCGTAACATCTCCAGTAGCATTATCATAATCGTAAGAGAATACAGCATAGAAAAGCGAATCCGAGAAGAAGAACTTATCCCGCGCCTTATTCCATGCCATACCATTAGCGATCTTTGTCGCAGGCCGTATCAGTTTTATGCCATCGCCATCAAATCTATAGAGATTTCCTGCTGCCTCATGGTCATCGCCCTCTGACACTGATCCAAACCACACTCTTCCCTCAGGGTCTGCCTTGGCATCGTTGGAACGCTGGTAACTTTCATAGGTAGTTTTAAGACTGCGGATCAGCGAGATGTCTTTTCCGTCATATCGATAAAGTCCATCCGCAGCAGCAACAAAGTACTCGCCAGCATTCGTCATAGGAACAGCCGCCCCAATCCGCTGCCCAAAGTCTTTCTCAGTCAAATTACCATCCGCATCAATTATATACAGCTTCCCGGCAATAATATCCACGAAAGAACGCCATCCGTTTCTAACATCGTAGAAGGGTGCCTCTCCAAGGAGGTATTTGGTTGTTGAAATAGGCTGTGCTTGGTAGGTTTTCACGGTAGTTCTCCTTTGGTTGCGATAAAACAAAAAAATCCCAATGCATTGAACTTCATATCTCATTTTTGCTTTGCATTGGGATTTGTTTAAATATTTAGTTTTTCATAAG
>JAEEGH010005119.1_pt1 | contig 33165 bp, 22 predicted proteins | sample 9134181 | NCBI WGS metagenome assembly JAEEGH01 (sample SAMN16246544, study PRJNA631951) | gut metagenome | biome: gut microbiome; feature: rumen; material: DP-attached | host: Bos | place: Iran: Karaj | collected 2018-10
GTGAGGGCATGAAAGGGAAGGTTCAATGCATCTACTTTGATCCACCATATGGAATCAAGTATGCCTCTAACTGGCAGATGAAGTTGAATAGTCGAGATGTAAAAGACAATGATTCAAATATCTCTGGAGAGCCCGAAATGATTAAGGCATTCAGGGACACATGGGAATTGGGTATCCACAGTTATCTTTCATATTTGCGTGATAGACTGGTAATGGCAAGAGAATTGCTTCACGAAAGTGGTTCTATCTTTATGCAAATATCAGATGAAAACCTGCACCTTGTTAGGAATATTATGGACGAGGTCTTTGGAAGTGAGAATTTCTTTGCTTTGATTACATTCAAAAAGACGCTACCATTAGGAAGCAAAGGGCTTGCAGGCATTTCAGATTATATAATATGGTATGCGAAGGATAAAGAAAATGTAAAATATAGACAATTGTATGAAGATAAACCAATAGGGCAAGGAACAGGATATACATGGGTAGAATTGTCAGACGGAAGCAGACGTAAAATGACATCTGAAGAAAAGAACAATCCAATGCTATTGCCAAAAGGATCGCGTGTTTTTTTCACTAGTACATTGTCATCTTCAGGTTATACTCCATCATGTATGTATGATTTCGAGTTAGATGGTATAACATATAAGTGTGGTAGAAAGAGTTGGCGCACAAATAAGGTTGGAATGGAAAAACTCATTTCAATGAAACGAATTATTGCGCCAGGAAGCTTACCTTGTTATATTCTTTATCATGATGATTTCCCTTACCAAGAAAATAATAACCTTTGGGACGATACACATGGTGCAAGTGACATTCAATATGTTTGCCAAACATCTACGAAAGTAATACAACGTTGTATATTAATGGCATCTGATCCTGGGGACCTTGTTCTCGACCCAACATGTGGTAGCGGAACCACAGCCTATGTAGCTGAGCAATGGGGACGCAGATGGATAACCATAGACACGAGTCGTATAGCTTTGAACATTGCAAAGAAGCGACTGACCACGGCTTTATTCCCATATTATAAAACTCACGATGATAGCGAGAATCCCAATATCCGTAGAGGCTTTGTTTATAAGAAGGTGCCACATATCACCCTGAAGGCTTTGGCTAATGATTTGCCTTTTGATGAAGAAACGCTATACGACCAGCCTGAAGAGGATAAGAAGCGAATTCGTGTGAGTGGCCCGTTTACGGTTGAGACCTTACAGAGCCTTGATGTAAGTTCGCCAGAGAGCTTGAATGACAAGCAGAATGACTACGACGAATATGCAGCCTTTACAGAGCGTATCTTCAACAACCTGAAGTCTAATGGTATTCGTAATGGGGTGAAGCAGCAACAGGCCGTGATGCACTCGATGGAACATTTGGATGAGCCTTATCTGAATGCCAAAGGCTATTATAAACAGGAGGACGGTACGGAGCATTGTGTGTTCTTTATGATTGGTCCCAAGTTTGGTACTGTCAGCAAACACGCTGTGAACGAAGCCGTACGTGCCTTCCGTCAGCATCTGGACGAATCTAACTGGCTCGTGATTCTTGGTTTCTCTTTTGAGGACAGCATTGAGAGTGGCGAGAACAAAGACTATAACTTCGGTACGTTCCAAGTGTCGAAGGTTCGCATGAGTGATGACCTGCTGCAAGACGGTTTGCTGAAGAAGGACAAGAAGGCAGGCTCGTTTATCATCATCGGTGAGCCAGACATCAGTTTGGTGAATGATGGCAACGGCAAATGCCACGTAGAGATTAACGGTATGGATATGTACGACCCCATACAAGATGAGGTAAAAGCCCGCAACGTGAACGACATCGCCTATTGGGAGATGGACGACAACTATACCGGTGGACTCTTCAAGGTGCGAAGCATCCACTTCTGTGGTGGCAGTAAGGATGACTTCAAAGCCTGGCGCAAAGGCCTTGATACAGTGGCTAAAGACCTCGCCAAGAAAAAGGCCGAGCGCACCCTGCGTCTAGAATTCAACGATGAGATATGGGATACGCTCTACGACTTTAAGAGCGAGCCAATCCCATACGAAAAGGGCAAGAAAATTGCCGTACGTGTAGTCTCTCAGTTTGGTGAAGAATCAACTAAAGTATTAGAAATGTAATGAAATTCTGGTTAGTACCAAGTAACAATAATACATTCCGTATTGGCGATGCCATCGAAGCGCAAGACGGATTGGTAGATTGGCGACAGTCGAACAACTTCGCCATAGGTGATATTGTGTTTATCTATATCTCTAAACCTTATCATAGCATCCGATATCGGATGGAGGTGGTCAAGGTGAAAATAGACGAAGATGTTCATTTCGACCAAGAACGTTTTTGGACAGACAAAGACCTCTACTATAGTGGACTTGGTATGTATCAGTACATAAGATTCAAACTCCTTGAAACATATTCCGACGATATTCTCTCCCTGCATCATTTGCACGAGCATGGGCTGAAGGGTAATCTACAGGGAGTTCAAGGCTGTTCAGGAGAGCTGCTCGACTTCTTGCTAAATCCCTACGAGAAGGTCAATGAAGACGTCTATGATGTGGATTACCCTGAAGATGACGAAACTCTATATGAAGGAGCGCTGATAAAAGTGATGGCCAACAAGTATGAACGAAATCAGAAGGCCCGAAGAGAATGTGTGGCAAAGAAAGGCTACCGGTGCTCGGTTTGTGGCAAAGACTTTGAAGCGACCTATGGAGAAATTGGAAAAGGGTTTATTCATGTGCATCATCTGACTCCTATCTCCTCCATCGGAAAAGAATACAAATTGGACGTTGACAATGATTTGGCACCTGTTTGTCCGAATTGCCACTATATGCTGCACCGTAAAGACCCGCCCTTTACAATAGAGGAACTTAAAGAAATGCTCTCAACACATGATGTTAAAACAGAGATAAAGCCCGCCGTTGCCTCAAAACGTAGTGGTAAGCATAAAGCCCAGAGTATCCGTTTTCAATCAGATGCTACCGTACTGAAAGATATCAATGCAGATGGCGATGTCAAACGGCTAATTCATAACATGATGGAGATGGATGGGGGCACGATGATGAAAAGCATCACTTCTGTTTGTATCAAACAGTTTGGAGAAAGGTATATCAATATGAGACCTAACGATTGGCGTCATCTTATCGATGACTACGTTAGAACTATTGTAGGGAATCCAAACCTAAAGGAAGATGAAGTATTCTATTGGAAGGCAGGGTGAATTTGAATGAAAAAAGTCAAGAGCCACCTCTGCCTTAGAATCCGAAATCGCCCCCTAGTCTATCAACTCTATGGCCAGACCAACAATGAAGTTAAAAAGCACTATATTTCCGTGTAGATATATTCCTGCCCTTGCTTCGTCTTTAACAGGCGCGGATGTTCTCCTTCACACCACTTGTCGAGTTGCTTGCGGGCGGAGTAGTAGGTGATGTTGGCCGAATGGGCGAAACTACGGGCCGTCACATAACCGTGATAACGCTCGAGATTTGCCTGCAGTGCTTTGTTCAGGTGATCTTCGTCGGCCATCAACTGCTGCACGTTGGGATTGTTGGCGCGCCGGAAGCCGCGGAAATTGGAGAGTACCGACTTTTCATACTCTTTCACCGATTTGTATTCGATGCCCTCGAACAGCACATCGGTGGTCTTCACCTCGTCGGGGTCAGTCAGTTCGCGCCTCAGGCCTATCTTGGGAGCAAAGGAGCCGATGAGTGTCTCTACGCGATAGCCTTCGGACAGGTAGTAGCCCGTGGCTTCGATGAAGGCCTGAAAGGCACGTGTCAGTTCTCCCGGTCGCAGAGCGCAACGGTTGGCGCAATAGTCGTCCAGCTGTTCCATGGTGATTTTCTGTCTGCTTCGCGGGCGTACATATAATATATTCTTCCCATTCTCTGCCTTCTTTGGCGAAGGATGGATTTCAAAGGGCATTCCGTTTGTCTTACGTGGCATGGTCTATTATGGTTTTGTATGACAAAAAGTGTGTTCTGACGGTACCTTCCATTTGGTTTCGAAAGCTTTCAACTGGTTTCGCGTCACTTCCATAAACTGAAGGTACTCTTCGCTCTCGGGGTTGAAGGGCCGGTGGGCAAGTGCGCGTTTCAATGGCTGCCACTCTTCGAGATACTGTTTTGCGGCATCCGAAAAACAGGTTTCCACCAGCCGCTGCCAGATGTATTCCACAGTCTGGGCAGTGGGGTGAAGCATGTCGGGGGCATAGAAGCGATAGTCGCGAAGCTCATCGTTCACTATTTCGTAGGCGGGGAAATAATAAAGTGAAGAGTGAAAAGTGAAGAGTGAAGAATCTTTCAATAGCTCTTCGATGGACAGCAGCAATGTTGACTTCGAGAGTTGACTGCCGTGATAGCCATACTTGCGATAGCGGATGGGACTGACGGTAAGCATGACTTTCATCGAGGGATTCCATCGGTGAAGCAGCGCTACTGACTGGCGCAGATAACCAGCGCATTCCTCTACAGTGAGCTTATTCTCGATGAATAACGCCTGGGGACGCTTCTGGCAGTTGTCTACAATCTGCCCCGTTTCCTTTTCTATGTAGACATGGTTGGTGCCCAGCGTAAGAATCGCCACGTCGTAACTCCGCCCGCCCTGCAGTCCGCTCTTTACCCTCTCCACCGTGTGAAGAATGCTGGCCGGATTATACATCACGCCATAGGGATTAACAGTGGTGGGGAAATGCTCGTCGGCAAACAGCTGTCCTATGTGGTCGGCAAAGCAGGAGCCTACGCAGAGCACTCGCGCTGCGGGGGCTATCTGCCACTGGGGCTTTTCTATTTCTACCGTAGTCCGGAATTCCATAGTATCATTTCATTTTTTAGAACACAAAATTCACAAAACACACAAATAAGCATTGCACTTGGCTGAACGAAAGTCACAAAACTTGGAGTCAGGATTCTGTGATTTTTGTTCTTTTCCGAAAGACATCTTAGCGAATGCTTTTGTGTTCTTCTGTGAATTCTGTGTTCCATTAAATACAATCATTACTTCTGATCAGTTTGGCATCGAGAAGGATTTCAGCATGATCGAAGGCTAAAGGGGGAAGGGCATCTAACGGGAACCACTGTGCACGCGCTGCATCGTCGGAGCCTACGACCTTCACTTCCTTTTCAATCTCAGCGAAATAGGCAATGGTAATGACGCGTTCGCGAGGGTCGCGGTCGACAGCCGTATAAGCGCCAATCTGGAACACTTCTGTCTCGTCCAACTGGATAGTTGTCTCTTCTGCCAACTCACGTACTACAGCCTGCTCGGCGGTTTCGTCGATATTCATAAAACCGCCGGGGAAAGCCCACTGACCTTTACAAGGTTCGTTCTTTCGCTGAATGAGCAGCACCTTGTCGTCGCTGGTGAATACGATGCAGTCTACTGTTACTGCCGGGTGTGGATATTTATATGTATACATGGGTGTTAGGTGATGGGTGTTAGGTGATGGTGGATACATTAACTTCGGCTGACTTGCAGTCCCTTGGTGCTTAGCGTCATATCTACGAAGCGGGCGTTGCCATTGGTGGGGGCACTGTTCAATATCTGCCTCACACGAACGGCTGCATCGGGGTCTTTCGCTACCATATAGAGATAGCCGCCACCACCGGCACCGCCAAGTTTATAACCCAGGCACAAATCGTCAATCTGACGAGTAATTGCCTCTACTTCTGCAGGATTCGTGCCACTGTCTATTAGCTGGTTCTGCTGCCAAGTATGACGAACGAGCTGCCCCATCTGCCGGAAGTCGGCACGCTGGATAGCCTCGTACATATCCATGGTATGGTTGCGCATGGCACGCAGCAGTCGCAGTTCGTCGTGCTGATTGAGGAACATACGGCTCACAATCTCTGCCAGTATCTTCTTTGCCGTACGCGTGATGCCTGTATAGTACAGCAGGTGACAGGCCTGGTATTCCGGTTGCGTATAGAGGTCGTTGGGCAACCAGCGCACTGTCGGATTCTGACCGAAGCCCGGCTCCGTCTGCAGCAGTTTCACTCCCTGAAGAATTCCTCCAAACTGATCTTGCCATCCGCCGCCCGTCGTGAGCAGTTGTTCCAGCACCAGGGTGCGATGGCCTATCTCATTCTTGTCCCACGCCAGACCACAAAAGTCGTTCAGCGCTCCAAGTACAGTAGCAGCCAGCACACTGCTCGTGCCCAGTCCGCTTCCGGCAGGAATGGCCGACAACAGGGTGAGTTCTATTCCGCAGCCGAAGGCCTCCAGCTGTTGCTTTAGAGAACTGAAGCGCTCGGCGGAGAAATCAGGATGGAAACCTGCCAATGCCAAGGCTGCCTTGGGAATGCTGAACGGAGAACCCACCTGTCGGAAATCAGACAGTTCCTCGTAGGTGGTTATCTTCTCCATCGCTCCCAAATCGATACTGCGAAGAATAATATGGTAGTCCTTGGCCGGACGCACGTAGGCCTGTAAAGGCGGCTGTCCGTTCAGTTCGATGGCGAGATTTACCACCGTTCCGCCTTCCATCAGACAATAAGGAGGCGTATCGGTCCAACCACCTGCGATGTCAATGCGAACCGGTGAACGGCTCCACACTATCTGGTCACTATAGACCGACATACGAGGCGACTGTTTCTCCGTAAGCACCTGACGGGTAAGTCCTTTCTGCAACAAAGAGAATGCCCTGGCAGAGTCGTTGCGGAACATGGCATCGTGGATGCGGGTGAGCAAAGGAGCGTCTTCGGGCAACTCAGCAGGCAACTGAAGCCCCATCTCCCGATAATCGCGGGCGGCATCTTCAAGGTCTAACTGATAGAATACGCTGTGCTGCCAGTTCTCGGCCAGCATCGGCCAGTTTTTTTTACGGAACATCCTCCGCTGTTCCACCAGCCGATAGATATTTGCACGATTAGAGATGTCTTCGGCGGAAAGATAGGAACCAACCCCCTCTCCTACTCCCCCCGAGGGGGGAGGGCTTTGGATGATGCATTTGCCTATCTTTTCCACGCTGTCAACAACGGGAAAACGTTTCTCCTGCTGCGCAGCACCGGCAAACTTGTCATCGATATGATAACAGCGCACTGCCCACGAATGCTCACCGATAGGAACCACGTCAACGCATTGACCCGGCGAAAGACTTACATGGAAATCATTTTCGGGAACGCCCGTAATGACATGGTCGTGGGTAAGTTTCCAATGTGCGCCTACATGACTGTTTTCTATCCAGACGTTTGTATTCTCGGAAGTGAGTCTGTAGTCGGTAATGGCATTCTGCACGAACATCGACGGATGAGGCTTGGTACTGTGATGCATAATCCTGCGCTGGTCGTTCACCAGATTCTGGATGGTAACCATCGAGGATATCAGTTCACGGGAAGTTCCGAAATGATAGAACTCGCCGCCGGGGAGGGGAAGTATCACCACTTTCAGTTTATTTATCTCCTCATCGATGACCGTGGGGCGGGTGCCTAGCGCCAGGCCAAATTCTCCATACATGTCGTATTCAACCGTCTTGCCATTTTCGGTTGAACGATTCATGAGCAGTTCCACAGCACGGTCGCTGAACAGCCAGATGCCGATATCGGTCAGATAGAAATGGTCTTTCAGCAAGGCATTCAACGTCTCAACGCTCGGTTTCTGCAGCATGCACTCCAACGATGAAGGATGCTCACGCGAGGAGACAAACACGCCATGGTCTTTTGCGATTTCCGGTCCAAGCCAAAGACCATAGCATATCACATCGGCATCCGGTATTTTCTGCAGGGGCTTAGTAGCACGGATATACACATCGCCACTCACCACCATCGTATGGATATCATCGGGTGCCGCCTCCATTATTTGCTCGTAGAGCGGCACCTGCAGGGAAAGCAAGTCTTGGGAAAGACGCTGTCCCCTCTCCCACCGGAATACAGGAACAGGTGTCAGGATTTTGCCCGAAGGAGCGTATGAAGGCAGGCGCCGGCTCTGGCCTCCGGCATGCAGCAGTATTCGCTTTTCCCGACCTAACCATTGGCCGAATGCCTCAGCATCCGATTTGCCATTATCATTTTGCGAAGCGCCATAAGCCTGCCGCAGCAGCCATGCCGTTCCTCCACCCGAGCCCAATTTGTGGCCCACGGGATCGTTGGTGCAGAAATATTCATCTTTTGATAGTCCGGTTACCTGATGAAAGCACCCGACGAGATTAGGCGGCAGCGACAAAAGCTTCTTCATGATTCCTTATGCTTTATCCGGATTCTCTTTGCCCTTAGCTTTCTTCCATTCCATATAAGCAACCAGCAGAATGACCAGCAAAAGAACGAAATAGGCAATATAGGCTATAGTCTCGGTGACGTCAACACTCTTCGGGAAGAACTGCAGCACCACCTTATGCTGGCCGGGTTTTAACTGGATGGCACGCAGCACATAGTTCACGCGTCCCACTTCCACCGGTTCCCCGTCGACCGTTGCCGTCCAGCCAGGATAATAGATTTCTGAGAATACCAGCACGCCACCCTTGGCAGCATTAACGTCGTATTTCAGTTCGTTAGGCTCGTAGGCGGTCAGTGTCACCGTACTCGTGCTGTTGCCTTGTTCTACGGCCTTTCCCAGTTGCTGTTCGAATTTCTTGTCGGCCACTGCCTCGTGGCGAAGGTTCATCTTGCCCAGGGCATCCAACTCCTGATTGGCATTGTCCACATACGACAGGCGGTCCACGAACCAGGCATTGCCCAGCGCATAGTGGTTGTTCAGTGGAACGGTCTCGCCATTCTGCAAAGGCATGATGACATAGCGCATGTTAAGCATGTTGAGCACGGGCCAGATGCTATCGCCCTTGACCTGGGCCATTTCGCCCTGAGCCGCAGCCACGGCGCTCATCAGTCCTTGCATCGCAGGTGCAATGTAAGCATCTATCAGTTCCTGATAGCGGCGCAACTTGGCAGCGTGATAGCCGCCGATGCTCTTATGGTAATAGCTCGTCTCGTTTTCATTGAACGTACTCTTCGAAAGGTTCAGTACGCGATAGTTACCGCAGTCGCTCTTGTCCTGCAGGATAAACTCATCGGTCTTGGTCAGCTGCTGTGCGGCTTCGCGCTCGCTCTTAGGCACAAACATGTCGTTGTTCAGATAGCGCTTGTTCACCTGCCACATATCAATAAGACACAACACGATGATGGCACCAACCATATATTCGCGTTTCAGTTTCTTGGCTATGAACAGCAGCAGGCAAACGGTGCCTATCAGGATAACGGCGAATGAGCGCCAGGCATCGGCAGTGAACACGGCCTTGCGCATTTCGGTCAGATTATTGAGAATCGGAGCCACATACTCCTGAGGCAGCTGATGCAGTGCCTGAGCTTCCTGTGAAGAGACAAAACTGCTGAAGAACACCTGTGGCATCAGCGCAAAGAGCAAGGCAATGCCGCCCGTGAGCAGGAACGAGATAAATATATATTTGGTGACGGGTGTTGGGTGTTGGGTGTTGGTGGTTTGCTGACCATTACCCATGACCTCTTTTAGTGCCAGCATGGCAAGCAGCGGGATGGTGAACTCGGCAATGACAAGAATCGAGGCCACGGTCCTGAACTTGGCATACATGGGCACATAGTCGATGAAAAAGTCGGTAAAGCCCATAAAATTCCTACCCCACGAAAGCATTATACTGAGAATGGTAGCGGCCAGCAATGCCCACTTCATCGGTCCCTTGACAATGAAAAGACCGAGAATGAACAGCATCAGCACAAAAGCACCCACATAGACAGGACCGGCTGTCATCGGCTGTTCGCCCCAATACTGGCCCAACTGCTCATAAACCTGCATAAACTCAGGATTAGCCTTCTGCATGGCCGTCTTGTTTTCCGAAAGGGGAGCCGAAGCTCCACCCTTGGCATTTGGCACCAGGAGCGTCCATGTTTCGTCAATGCCATAGCTCCACTGGGTGATATAGTCGCGATCCAGTCCGCTGTTAGTCTGGTTGGCGGAGTTTTTCTTCACGAGCTCACTTTTTCCTCGCATCGACTCCTGCCCGTATTCCCACGTATGATAGAGGTTAGAAATATTCAGGGCAATGGCTATCAGGGCACCTGCCACGCACACGCCGGTTGCCTTCAGGAAGTGTGCCATTCTCTTCTGCCGGATGGCTTCCACCAAATAGGCGATGACCATAAACAAAATGGGGAACAGGAAATAGTAGGTCATCTGCACATGATTGGCATTCACCTCGAAGGCCGCAAAAATGGCCGTCAGAAGCAATCCCCACAGGTATTTACCCCTATAGGCAAGTACGATGCCCGCTATCATCGGCGGCAGATAGGCCAGCGCCCATACTTTCCAGATGTGGCCGGCAGCAATGATGATAAAGAAATACGACGAGAATGCCCATACGATGGCACCCAGCACCGCCATCCAGCGACGGAAATCGAATGCCCGCATCAGGATATAGAAACCCAGCAGATATACAAACACATACCACACGTTCTCAGGTAACCAGAGATGATAGGCGTTGACGGCCTGCACCAATGGTTTCGTACTGCTATACGAAGGAGCCATCTGATAAGTAGGCATACCGCTGAAAAGGGAGTTCGTCCAGCGTGTCATCTTGCCCGTTCGCTCCCGGTATTGCATTTGCTCCTGACCAGCACCTACACCGGCCGACGAATCGTGGCGATACAAGATCTTCCCTTCAATGTCTGCAGGAAAGAAATAGGCAAACGAAATCAATGCGAAGAAGACGAGAACCAACACCTCCGGCAGAATTTTCTTAATCGTTTTCATCTTGTCTTTTTAAGATTAATTTGATGTACTGTGTACTATCAGTTTTTAATTTTGAATGCAAAAATAATTGTTTTTTCTCAAATAATTATTACTTTTGCAGAAATTAATATTTATCGAGATGAAAATTGGAGTTATCGTAGCTATGGACAAAGAGCTGCAGCAGTTGCAGCATCTTTTCGACAACAACCATGTTATAGTAGAGAAATGTGGCATCGGCAAGGTGAATGCCGCCATCGGAACAACAGAGATGATTCGCCGTCATCGGCCCGACGTCATCATCTCTAGCGGCTGCGCCGGTGGCAACGGCGACGACATCAACGTGCAGGACGTGGTGGTGGGCCGGGAAATCGCCTACCATGACGTATATTGTGGAACGGCCATCGACGGTTCCACGGTTTACGGCCAGGTGCAGGGAATGCCGGCACGATTCCAAGCCGACCCCATGCTTCTGGAAAAAGCAGGTGAACTATCACTTACCACCCGTCAACTGTCACTTCACGAGGGACTTACGGTCACGGGCGACTGGTTTGTCGATTCCAAGGAAAAGATGCGCGAGATTATCGGGAAATTTCCCGAGGCAAAGGCCGTCGACATGGAATCGGCAGCCATTGCCCAGGCCTGCCACATCTTCAACATTCCGTTTATCTCGTTCCGCATCATCAGCGACATCCCATTGCGCGACACCGATGCGTCCATGTACCATAACTTCTGGTCAACGATAGCCGAAAATTCTTTCCAAATCACCCGTAATTTCATAGAATCACTCTAACTCACATATTTATATGGAAGTCATTAAAAGTTTCACCATCGACCACACGAACCTTAAACCAGGTATCTATGTGTCACGCGAAGATAAAGGTTTCACTACTTTCGACCTGCGCATCACGGAACCCAACCACGAACCGGCCATAGCACCTGCGGCGATACACAGCATAGAACACCTGATGGCGACATGGTTTCGCAATTCTCAGGCAAAGGAAGACGTCGTCTATGTCGGCCCAATGGGCTGTCTGACGGGAATGTACATCATTATGACAGGCAACTACACTGTCGAGGATATGCGCCAACTGACCATCGAGTGCCTGGAATGGATTCTCACACAGACGGAAGTGCCTGCAACAACTCCCGAGACATGCGGGAACTGTCTGCTACACGACCTTCCCATGTGCCAATGGGAATGCCGCAGATATTTGAATCGCCTAAAAAACGATTTCCATAGCGAATACACAAAACTTCAGGTAAGCCTCAACGACGGCAAAATCTTTGCCGACGCATAAATGTTTTGCGCCCAAATGTTTTTAGGGCAATGCCGTCAGGTGTTGAACGGTCGCACCGTTCAAATCCCCCTGCGATAGAGCCAAGTCTGCACTCCGCCACGCACCAGCAAGAAAGCGAGAAAGGCAGCCCACAGCCCGTGATTACCCAATGACGGGTGCAGCAGGTAATAAAAAACGAAAAACGTGACTGCAGCCGCAAACATCGACTGCAACATTTGGCGTGATGCCGTAAGGCCAATGAAAATACCGTCCCACATGAATGCCCCCATGCTGACAAAGGGTATGAGATAGGCCCACCATACATAATCAGCCGAAGCTTCTACCACCGAAGGTTCGTCGGTCAGCAATCCTAAAAACGGTTTTCCCCCAAGCACATAGACCACGGTAAAACCTGTTGCCATCAACGTCGCCCAAACAAACAGACGACGGACAGTCAGCCGCAGCGAAGACCTGTCGCCTGCCCCATAGTATTTTCCGCTCAAGGCTTCGCCGGCATTGGCAAAGCCGTCCATGACATAGCTCACCAACAGGTAGAGCTGCATCAGCAGCGTATTCACAGCCAGGATAACCTCCCCCTGCCAGGAACCGGCCGACGTGAAGAACAGCATCACGCTGACGATACATATCGTGCGGAAGAATATGTCGCGGTTTACTTCGAAGAAACGCAGCATCGACTGCCGGTCAAACAAGCTCTTCCCAGAAACCGTCCGGCCTTTAAACAATCGAAATAACGACATATCGACATAACGCAAACACAAAAACACCCCCATCAGGAATCCGCACCACTGTGCGATGAGCGTGCCCAGTGCAACACCTTCCACCTTCATGCCCAAGCCAAAAACAAAACATAGCGAAGCCAGAATGTTGACCACATTCTGAGTGATGGCAATGGCCATGGGGACGCGCGAATTCTGCATCCCGATAAACCACCCGTTCAGTCCGAAAAGTCCCAGTGTGGCCGGTGCTCCCCATATACATATATTAAAATAGGTAACGGTGAATGCCCTCACCTCTTCCGTTGGCTGCATCACCAGCAGTGCCAGTTCACGGATGGGAACCTGCAATAGCAGCAGCGCCACGGGAATCCCCAGTCCGATGGTTTGCGACCTCAGCAGCCACTCTACCGTTTCATCACGTTTTCCGGCACCCAGCGCCTGAGCCGTCAAGCCGCTGGTACCCATCCGCAGAAAACCGAATATCCAATAGACGACATTGAACAGCATGCCGCCCAGGGCAATGGCACCGATATAGGCAGCAGACCCCAGATGACCGGTAATGGCTACATCCACCAAGCCCAGCAACGGAACAGTGATATTGCTCACGATGCTGGGCAGGGCTATGTGCAGTATTTCGCGGTCTATTGACTTCAACTCTTATTGGCTTTCTTTCGCTGGTCGTGGTCAAGGATGATCTTGCGCATACGCATCGACTTGGGTGTTACCTCCACGTACTCGTCCTCCTTGATATATTCCAGACATTCCTCAAGGCTCATCACGGTCTTCGGAATGATACGCGCTTTTTCGTCACTTCCCGAGGCTCGCACGTTGGTAAGTTGCTTGGCCTTGCAAACATTCACCACAAGGTCGTTGTCGTGAACATGCTCGCCTACCACCTCACCGATATACACATCCTCTCCGGGATCGATAAAGAACTTACCGCGGTCTTGCAGCTTGTCTATGGCATAGGCATAGGCATTGCCCGTTTCAAGAGAAATCATCGAACCGTTGATTCGGCGCGAAATGTCTCCCTTGTAGGGCTGGTACTCCTTAAAGCGGTGGGCCATGATAGCCTCGCCCTGACTGGCGGTAAGCACATTGGTGCGCAGACCGATGATGCCGCGCGAGGGAATGTCGAACTCAATGTTCGTACGCTCTCCCTGACTCTCCATGGAAGTCACCTCACCCTTACGGCGCGTCACCATGTCAATCATCTTCGAGGCAAACTCATCGGGAACATTGATGGTCAGTTCTTCCACGGGTTCGCATCTCACACCGTCAATCTCTTTGTAGATCACCTGGGGCTGTCCCACCTGCAGTTCGTAGCCTTCGCGGCGCATGGTCTCAATCAACACCGAGAGATGCAGCACACCGCGTCCGCTGACAATCCATGAATCCGTGGAGTCGCCAAACGGTTCTACGCGCAGGGCCAGGTTTTTCTCAAGTTCCTTCTCCAGTCGGTCGTTGATGTGGCGGCTGGTGCAGAACTTTCCCTCCTTGCCGAAGAAAGGCGAATCGTTGATGGTGAAAAGCATCGACATCGTCGGCTCGTCTATGGCAATGGGAGGCAAAGCCTCAGGATTCTCGAAATCGCAGATGGTGTCGCCAATCTCGAACTTGTCAAGTCCTATCACGGCACAGATATCGCCCGAGCCTACTGAGTCGGTCTTCACGTGTCCCATTCCCTCAAAGGTATGGAGTTCTTTGATTTTGGTGCGCTCCGTAGAACCGTCGCGATGGGCAATGGTCACATTCATGCCATTGGTAAGCGTACCGCGATGAACACGTCCCACGGCGATACGACCGGTATAGCTGCTATAGTCGAGACTCGTAATGAGCATCTGCGGTGTTCCCTCCAATTGTTTTGGGGCAGGAATCACCTCGATGATTTTGTCCAGCAGATAGGTGATGTCGTTGGTCGGAGTATTGTAGTCCTCGCCCATCCATCCGTTCTTTGCCGAACCGTAGACAACGGGGAAATCCAGCTGGTCCTCGGTGGCGTTGAGCGAGAACATCAGGTCGAACACCATTTCATACACTTCCTCTGGACGGCAGTTGGGTTTGTCCACCTTATTCACCACGACGATGGGCTTCAGACCAATCTCCAAAGCCTTCTGCAGCACGAAGCGAGTCTGCGGCATGGGACCTTCAAAAGCATCAACAAGCAGCAGACATCCGTCTGCCATATTGAGCACACGCTCCACTTCTCCACCGAAGTCAGAGTGTCCCGGAGTGTCGATGATATTAATCTTCACTCCCTTATAATTGATAGAAACGTTCTTCGAGAGAATCGTAATACCTCGTTCACGCTCGAGGTCATTGTTATCCAATACCTGATCGCTGAGATTCTGTCCCTCACGGAACAGGTTCCCGGCAAGCATCATCTTGTCCACCAGGGTTGTCTTTCCATGGTCAACGTGAGCAATAATCGCAATGTTTCTAATGTCTTGCATATCTTTAAACCTTAAAAGCGGGTGCAAAGGTACAAAATTTTGATTAAGTGAGCGCAGAATAAATATATTTATTTTGCCGAACGTGAAAAATTTATCCAAAGAAGTGAGCGATATTTGAATCCCTGCATTATAGCCGCCCCTTATCGGGGCTCTAAATCTTTTCATTTCCGAACGCAAGTACCTTCGATGACAATCAAAGGAAAAAAAATAATCCGAAATGTTTGTTCTTTCAGAAATTATTTGTACCTTTGCACCCGCATTTTCGGAAAATCCGATGCATTTGACGATGTAACCCCGTTGTGATTAAGGCGGGCAGGCATCCGAAAGATGTAATTGCAAATCATTAATCAATTTTTAAATCATGTATTTAGACAAAGCAAAAAAGGAAGAGATTTTCGGTAAGTACAGTCACAACGGCAATGCAGCAGACACCGGTTCTGCAGAAAGCCAGATTGCCCTGTTCTCTTATCGCATCAGCCACCTCACCGAGCACCTGAAGAAGAACCACAAGGACAATGTGACCGCTCGCTCACTGACCATGCTCGTTGGTAAGCGTCGCGCATTGCTCGACTATCTGAAGGATCGCGACATCAACCGCTATCGTGCTATCGTGAAGGCGCTGGGTCTGCGTCGATAATCTCTCGCAAAGGAACCATTACGAAATCCCTCGTCCACATCAGTGGATGGGGGATTTTCAGTTCCGGCTCATCCACCACGAGGTCTCCGTAAAGCAGGATATCAATGTCGATAGGACGGTCGTGATAGACAACTCTTCCGACGGTATGACCGTCGGACACCTGACTTTTCTCGGATTTGCTTTTGTTTTTCCGTCCCAATTCGCGCTCTATCCGCTGTGTGGTGCGTAATAACTGCATGGGCGTGAGTGTAGTCTTCACCTTCACGGCAGCATTCACGAACATATTCTCCGACTGGAACCCCCATGGTTCGGTTTCATAAAAAGCTGACTGGCGAACAACTTCGCCAACCAGCTTTCCTATTTTTTCTATAGCCAAAAGGATATTCTCCCGCTTGTTGCCAAGGTTTGAACCTAACGACAAATAGACATCCACCTTTTCTCCCATCCGTTTTTTAGTCATTCAAAATCAGCATGGCATCGCCATAGCAACCGAATTTGTAGCCATTTTCCACGGCTTTGTCGTAGGCTTCCATTACCAGGTCATAGCCTCCGAAGGCACAGGTTTCCATAAGTAATGTCGACAATGGATGATAGAAGTTGGCCAGCATCGTGTCGCCGATTCCGAATTCGTATGGGGGGAAGATGAACTTGTTGGTCCATCCCTCGTATTCCTTCAGCAGACGGTCGGTACCCATTGCCGTTTCTGTTGCCTTGGCCACGCTGGTACCTACCACACAGACACGGTGACCGGCAGCCTTTGTACTGTTCACCAGGTCGCAGCATTCCTTGCCGATAATCATCTGCTCCGAGTCCATCTTATGCTTCGTCAGGTCCTCCACCTCAATGTCGTGGAAGTTGCCGAGTGCACAATGAAGCGTTAAGTAGGCAAAGTTAATGCCCATGATTTCCATGCGCTTCAGCATCTCTCGACTGAAATGAAGTCCGGTGGCTGGAGCGGTCACGGCTCCTTCGTTCTTGGCATACAGGCACTGGAAGTCTTCCATGTCTTCGGGGGTTGCCTGACGGCGGTCCACAATATAGTGTGGCAGCGGAGCCTCACCGAGTGCATAGAGTTCCTCTTTGAACTCATCGTGCGGACAGTCGTAGAGGAATCGAAGCGTACGGCCACGGCTGGTGGTGTTGTCTATAACTTCTGCCACCATCGTTCCGCTGTCGTCGAAGAACAGTTTGTTGCCGATTCTGATTTTGCGGGCAGGTTCCACCAACACATCCCACAGACGCATGTCCTCGTTGAGTTCGCGCAACAGGAAGACCTCAATCTTGGCATCGGTCTTTTCCTTTGTTCCATAGAGACGGGCCGGGAACACCTTGGTATCATTGAATACGAAAGTGTCGCCTTCCTCAAAATGATCAAGCACGTTGCGGAAATCAAGATACACCGGATTCCCCTCTTCGTCTTTCAGGGGTTCTCCCTTTTCGTCGGTCTTATACATGTCGATTGTCTGCGACTTGCGGTGCAGAATCATCAACCGGCACTCATCCCTGTGACGCGGAGGATTCAGTGCTATCAGTTCTTCCGGTAGTTTGAATTTAAATTGTGACAGTTTCATATATTATAATATTATGTTTCAAGTTTCAGGTTCCAGGTTTCAGGTTTCAGGTTCCAAGTTTCAGGTTTCAAGTTTCAGGTTCCAAGTTTCAAGCTGAAGCCCGTGCGGAAGCAAATTGCCACTTCGTTCTCGCTAACGCTCGCGATGCCTTGCGGCATTCTTCACTCTTCACTCTTAACTATCCTTCCACTTCCTGTTTCTCCAGCCATTCCTTGAAGTTGTCGAAGGTGTGGCAGTCTTCTATCCTCACGTTACCTGCCTTTGTGCGGCAGAGGGCGGTCAGATAGGCTCCGCTGCCAAGTGCCTCGCCGATGTCGCGTGCCAGAGATCTAATATAGGTTCCCTTTCCGCAGACCACCCGGATGCTCATTTGCATCTTCTCGGGGTCGAAGCCGGTCAGTTCTATCTCATCGATGCGCACACGCTTGGGCTGCAGTTCCACGGTTTTTCCTTTTCTCATCAGTTCGTAGGCCCGGTCGCCTTTCACCATGCAGGCGCTGTAGGCAGGCGGTATCTGGTCTATTTCGCCGGTGAATCTCTTCAGCACCTCTTCTATTTTCTCGCGGGTAATCTGGGCAGTGGGATATTCCTTATCAACAGGATGCTCCATATCGAAGCTTGGCGTGGTGGCACCCAGTTGCAGCGTTGCCGTGTATTCCTTGGTGTGTTTCTGCAGTTCTTCAATCTGCTTGGTGGCCCTGCCCGTACAGAGTATCAGCACTCCTGTTGCCAGCGGGTCGAGTGTTCCGGCATGACCAATCTTCACTTTATAACCCAAGTGCTTGGAAAGCACGTAGCGTATATGAGCCAATGCGCCGAAACTCGACATCCGATAGGGCTTGTTGATGCCCAGGATAACACCTTCCTTAAAATTCATCAGTCAACCATTGAGAGTGAATGTCCGGTAAAGATGAGGACGAGAATTATCATACCTACGATAATACGATAGATACCGAAGGCCTTGAATCCGTATTTCGACACAAAGTTCACAAACCATTTCATGGCCAGCAAGGCCACGATGAAAGCCACCACACAACCCACGATGAGCATGGTGATGTTACTCGTGGTAGCCCATGCCCCACCCTCTTTCATCAGGTCGAAAAGGTCGAGCACGGTGGCGCCGGCCATCGTAGGAACGGCCAGGAAGAACGAGAACTCCGCAGCACGCCGGCGGGTAAGTCCTTGGGCCATACCGCCAACGATGGTTGCCATCGAACGCGACACGCCTGGGATGACGGAGATACACTGGAACAGACCGATATTAAAGGCGCTCCGTTCCGTCACCTCCCGCTTTTCGTCGGGTTTGTTGAATATCTTGTCGCAATAGAGCATGAAGATGCCGCCCAACACAAGCATGATGGCTACCACGAGCACACTGTCGAGCAGCCAGTCGAGCAAGCCCGATTTCTTTGCTGCCAGACCAATCACGATGGCAGGGATGACACCCACAATCAGCAGCCAGTAGAAATAGAACTTATGCTTCAGTTGTCCGAATAGCGAAGCCCCTTCGGGAGCCGGCGAATGGTCAATGCGGAAGAACCGTTTCCAATAGAGGCAGACCACGGAGAGGATGGCACCAAACTGGATGATGAACGTGAACGCATGCACGAAGGCGGCCATGGTGGGGTCGTCCTGCATACGGTCGGTAACACCCAGCAGGTTCTGGGTGATAATCATGTGCCCGGTAGATGACACGGGAAGAAACTCTGTGAGTCCCTCCACGATAGCGATGATAATAGTCTCAATGAGTGTCATTATTCAGCGTTCTCGTTGTTTTGTCCGTCTTTCGGCTTATAGATGATAGCCCCGATGATACTTACAAAACCAAGGAAAGTAATCACAGGAGCCACCTTGATGTGCATAGCCGAGAAAATCTCAGGATTGAAATGCGTCTCGTCAGAGCCGCTGGTACTCATCAGGAAAAAACCAATAATCACCACTGCCACACCTATGGCCAGCAGGATGAAGTTCATTTTCCCAAATGCCAAATTCTTCATATCTTCCATATTATATAATTATTCTGTTTATCACTTATCACTTCTCACTCATCACTCATCACTTCTCCCCGCCCTATAGGGAGGGGCCGGGGGAGGGTCTTTATATCTTATACAGCTCTCCTGCCGTCATCTTCAGGAACTTGTTCACCGACACATACGAGCAGAGGAATGTGATGAGCAGTCCGAACACAAACACGGCAGCCACCGTGATGGCTATCACCTCCCAGGTAATCACCTCGAGCACTTCCGGCTCATAATACCACAGGGCATAAACGCCACCGCCAAGTACAGCACAGGCCAGAAGGGCAGCCACCAGACCGATGACCATACTCTTTTTGAGGAATGGCCGGCGGATAAAGCCCCACGAGGCTCCCACCAGTTTCATCGTACGGATGCTGAAACGACGGGCATATACGCCCAGGCGGATGGAATTGTTGATGAGCGAGAACGACACGATGGTAAGCAAGACGGCCAGAATAAGCAACACCAGGTTAATCTTGTTCAGGTTCTTGTTCACCGAGTCTATCAGTGTCTGTGGATAGGTAATCTCTGTCAGTTTCGGGTTTTTGGTCAGCGCGGCCGAAATCCATTTCAGCGAATCGTTGTTGGCATAGTCGGCCTTCAGCTGCAGTTCCAGGCTGCCCACAAACGGATTCACGCCCACGAACTCACTCGGGTCAGCCCCCAGTTCCTTCGTCTGCTCTTTCAGAGCCTGCTCCTTGCTGATATAGGTCAGTCCGCTGATGTAGCGTTCCTTCCTCAACTGCTGACAGAGCTGCTGCGCTTCCGAGTTGGTCATATCCTCAGAGAGCATCACCGTCACCGTAAGATTCTCCTTGACATAATTAGAAAGGTTGCGGGCCGCAAGGACCGAAAACACAACCATCCCCAATAAGACAAGCACCATGGCGGTGCTTATACACAATGTAACAACCTGCAAACCACTACGGTTGCGGGTCTTTCTATTTCTTTTTGCCATATCTGATATGCAATGATACGATGAAGCGAGAACAAACGAAAAAGTAATTTTTCTTTGTCAAGCGCTAGTATCTTCTGCAAAGATACGAAATCCAACCCCCGTTTTGCAAGAATTTTAATCAAAATTAACAAGGAAGCGCCATAATTTATCATTTATCATTCATCATTTATCATTTAAAAAAAGTACTTTTACGTTGCTACGCATCGTCAATTGAAAATCGACGGCCGAAGGGAAAGTCAAATTAGGCTGCACTCGGTAAAAAACAAAAAATTTTTGGTTTTTCCACTCATTTGCACTAATTTTGCAGCAAAAATCGCACAATGCAGTTGAAGACTCTGTCAAGATGTAATACCCCCCTCCTTGGAAAGGAGGGGCTGGGGGTGGTTGATGATTTAAGGCACAACAGTACTATTTGTCGGCATGATCAACCCCACCTAACCTCCCCTTTCTAAGAGGAGGGACAAGTCACTCTTGTTGAAAAGTCTTTGCATCTTTGTGTCTTTGTGTTCCATATAAATATTTATGAGTACCATCATCTACCCTTCGCCCATATTCGGGCCAGTGCATTCGCGCCGTCTCGGCGTAAGTCTCGGCATCAACCTCCTGCCTGCCGACGGAAAAGTATGTACCTTCGACTGCATCTATTGCGAATGCGGATTCAATGCCGACCACCGTCCCAAATTGAAAATGCCCGCCCGTCAGGAAGTGGCAGAAGCGCTGGAAGCTAGACTGAAAGACATGCAGCAAAACGGCCCCCACCCCGACGTACTCACATTTGCGGGCAACGGCGAACCCACTGCCAATCCGCATTTCCCCGAAATCATCGATGACACCATCCGCCTGCGAGACCAGTATTTTCCCGACGCCAAAATCAGCGTACTCTCCAACGCCACGCTCATCCACCGTCCGAAGATACATGCCGCTCTGATGAAAGTGGACAACAACATCCAGAAACTCGACACCGTCGACCCTGTATATATTAATAAGGTGGACCGCCCCGAAGGCGAATGGTATCAGGTCAACCAAGTCATCGAAGGCCTCAAGCGCTTCAATGGCCACTTCATCATCCAAACCATGTTCCTAAAAGGCAACCTTCCCCCTACTGGGGGGACCGAGGGGGGCTCCTATAATAACACCGGCGAAGAATACGTTGCCCCATGGTTGGAAGCCTTGAAAGAAATAGCCCCACAACAGGTAATGATCTACACCATCGACCGCGAGACACCCATGCACGGTCTGGAGAAAGCCACCCACGAAGAACTCGACCGCATCCGCGACCGAGTCATCGCCCTAGGCATCCCCTGCACCGCCAGTTATTAACCCCCTCCAACGGACCCAACGGACCCTCCCCCTGCCCCTCCCTATAGGGCGGGGAGTAGATAGTGGTGCCGCAACATATTATTCCCCCTCCTTAGAGAGGAGGGGCCAGGGGTGGTTGATAACAGGTGGGGCCCAAGGAACTCCCCGCCCCTGTAGGGGAGGGGCTAGGGGTGGGGTCAGTAATATTTTAAACAACACAAAGATACAGAGTTACAGAGTTTTATACAACAACGATAACGAAAATTAAAAAAGTCTTGTATCTTCGTGTCTTTGTGTTCAATTATATGTTTATTATTACTGCATTCGGTTTTCAAACTATTCCCTCTATTTACCATTTTATAAAAAATTATTACTGAAAGCTTTGCGGGATTAAAATTTATTGCATATCTTTGCACTCAGATATACTATCTTCTACAACCTAATTGGTTAATAATCAGATAATAACTAACAATATTCGATATGAAATACCTATCGCGTGTGGCCTTTATGGTCCTTTCTTTGTTGTTGTGCAGTATTGCACAGGCAACAGACGTAGTATTTGATGTTACTTCAACCAATGCCGGTGCATACACCAGCTATTGCGGCCAAACATGTAACGTTACCCTGAAAAACAAAGTATTCACAGCTTATGAATGGGACGGAGCCATCTTCCCGTTCTCGGCTTCACAAGAGGTGCTTAACGCTACTTTTGGCGAAGGCAAATGGGACCTGCAAGAGTTCGACTCCTACGATGGCACCACCATCAAGATGAAAGCAGCAACTTCCATCGTTGCTGACAAGCCATACGCCATTCGCGTGAAACAAACCATAGAAAACCCGACATTTAGCGGTGTGACGTTTGCTTCGAGTATATCCACCGACTTCATCAAGGTTACCCTCAGCAACAATTTACAATTCTGGGGATCATATTTCAAAGTTTATAGTTGGCAACTTGTTAACGGGCAAAGCCAACCCGCTACGGTTTTTTCCTTTCTCAGCGATGGAACAGGATTAGGCAATTGGCGTGGGTGGCCTGTAACTTTTAGGTCAGGAGACAATGATAATTCCGATTACTACGGCACTTTTGCATGGTTCTATCATCCTACTCTTGACACTACCACGCCCGCACTTTCCTTCGATGGTGTAAGCACAGGAGGCGGTGGAGGTGATGATCCCGGACCAACCACCTTGGCTGGGAAAATTGCGGCACGAATGCAGATAACCGATGCACCTACCGTCTATATCGACCTGCCAGGCATTGGCAATCAAACACTTGGAGAGTATCTGTACAAGATACTTGGCAACAGCACAACAGCCGAAGAAGCCCCATACCGCCCTGCAAAAATCCAAGTAGTGGCTACCTCAGACACCTCAAGTCCCCACTATCTTGAGTCGTTCACCGAAGATGCCATCGATGAAAACGGGAACACCAATCTAGAAATCAAAGTCAGAGGTAACTCCACTGCTTTGGCTTCTACACCTACGGGAAAACGGGCCTATCGTCTGAAATTTGCCAGCAAGAAGACCTCAACCGACGGCAAGGCGCATAAACACGACCTCCTCGGCTACGGTTATTCCAAGCGCAACTGGACTCTATTAGCCAACTTAAACGACAATTCCATGCTCCGCAATGCACTGACCTATCATATTGGAAAGGCTGTAGGCATGCCCTTCTGCCCTGGTTACAAATTCGTCGACCTGGTCATCAACAACGAATATCGGGGCACTTATCAGATTTCCGACCATTGTGAAGTGGATGCCGACCGCATCAATGTCAACGAGGATACAGGCTGGTACATTGAATTCCAGGGTAGAAACGACATGTGCGATTATCCCATGTGTATAGCTGAAAATGGAATAATTATGAATATCAACAACCCTGAACCTGCTGACGAGACAGACGAAGAACAGCGAAATGCTGTCCTTAATCCCATAAAAGACTGGTTCCTCAACAGTTGGAAGAAAGGTTTCGGCACTGGTTATACCAACCCCACAACAGGTTGGCGTGCCTATAACGACGAAGAAACACTCATAAAATTCTGGATTGCGACCGAACTCACAGGCGACTATGACGGACTGATGAGCGTAAAGGCTTACCGTGAAGCCGACGGCAAACTCTGCTGGGGTCCTCTGTGGGACAAGGATTTGGCTTTTGGAAACTGGAATTCGATGGCTGATCCAGATGGAAAACTGGTGGCCAACCTGCAACAGGCTTCGTGGATACAACCCTATTTCCAAAAACTTACCTCTGACTTGGATTTCATTACCCACGCAAAGGAGACTATGGATAATCTTGTCAACGGTGGAATAAAAGCCACTTTGCTCGCAAAAATCGACGAGATGGCCGAAGTCGTAGCCCAATCTGCAGAACTGAATTTTGAGAGATGGGGAAACCCGCAACAACCAGGTGCCTTCGGGTATGTAAACAATCTTGCCAACCATCAGGCATACGTCGATCAACTTAAAGAATGGCTGAGCGACCGCATTGACTACGTTCAGGAGCAACTCACAATCCTTGCCGAAACGGCAAATTCGGTTCAGGCAGAAGGATTGACAATAGATGCAACAAAGAGTCAAAGCGACAATGGGATAACGGCTGATTTACTGGACAAATACTATAACGTGACACTGACAAACAAGACCTTCGAGAAAGATCAATGGAACGCTATCTCGTTGCCAGTCTCTGTTAACGAGGAGACGCTGAAGAGCGTTTTCGGAGATCAATACGAACTGAAGGAACTGGCAGGCATCTACTCCAACGGCACCACGCTGTTTTTTGCCACACCTGCCGACAATGCCATCTCTCCAGGCATGCCTTATCTGATAAAGCCATCGAAGACAGTAGATGCAAGTCCTATCCTCAGCCATGTACTTTTGGCTTATTGCTCAAACTGGGACAACAATCATAAGGCATACGGTGAAAGTGTGACATTCGGTGACTACACCTTCAATGCCAACTTGTATCTTAACTCACTCAACGTGGATGGCTCCGTCCTCCTCATTGGTGGCGATGCCGCATCATTCACCCTTCCTCAAAAGGTTGAGTCTTGGAATACAACAGGGCCTGTTTACGGTATCAACGCCTACATCACCAAAGCCAATGGAGCCGTTAATCCCACTATCAGTTTTGTGCCCGAAGGACAGGCACAGCGCACCCAGATGAACGACGTGCCCACAATTTACATCGATTCCGATGCTGCTATTGATGCCGACGCATGGGGAACTGCAGCCATTGAAGTGTTCGACGAGAACAATATGATTGGCGGCAGCTTCACGCTGGATAATACGGGACTGAGCGTGAAATACGTAGGCGATGGAAGCGACATAAAGACATCTTACCGACTTAAGTTCACTGATGTACGTGCCTTCTTGGGAGACAAATCGGGAAAATACAAACAATGGGTACTCGAATCCAACGACGACGACCCCTCGATGCTGCGCAATGGATTGACTGAAGAACTCGGCGACCAATTAGGATTCAGTTTCACTCCAGGATGCCAGTATGCCGATCTCGTGGTGAACGGCACTTATCGAGGAACCTACCAAATTACAGATCGCGTCAAAGTCGAAAGCGGACGTATTCTCGTAAATAAGAAAAAAACTGACTGGCTGTTAGAGATAGCATGGGAAGATGAAGTAGGAGCAAATGACCTCTATGTTGCTGGCGACGACACTACTCCCAACATAATCATAAAGAATCCCGACAAAGACGACCTCAGTGCAGACGACAAGGCAGCACTGCAAACTGCTGTCAGCAACTACTTCACATCTTTCTGGGCTGATATTGAAAACAACGTTGACCAGACATCATTCATCAGTTGGTACATTGCCAGCGAAATCCTTGGCGGCTACAAGCAACTGTCAGACATCTATGTCTATAAAGACAATGCCGACGGGAAACTCTTCTTTGGTCCGCTATGGAGTAACGACAGGGCGTATAACAACAATGCCCAACATCCGGTCGACATGACCGACCTCAACACCGCAGGTTCTTACAACGGCATGATTTTCAATCACGCTGGCTACGAAGTTATGCGCACAAAGATTGAGGCCCTATGGCAAGAACAATGGTTCAAAGAGGCTGTCATTGCAAAATGGAACACCATCTATGGTGATTCTAAGACCACGGACATGCTTGCCCTGTTAACAGAAAAAATTGATGCTCTGGCTGATGAAATTGCACAAACAGTTATCGACAATTACAAGCCCACTACCGATGGTGGAGCCGGATGGACACTCGAAGGAGAATATTCATCAGCCGTCCAAGCCATCAAGGACTATCTCAACGAACGCTTTGTCTATCTCGACACCAAGTTCAAGGAACTCAGTGCCAACGAAATCATTGAGACCGTGGAACTCGTTGACGGACAACCTTATACAAACACAACGGAACAAACCGCTGAAAGCGTAACCTATACCCGAACCTTTGGTAATACAAAATGGCAGGCGTGGTTTGTTCCATTCGACCTGAACGTCGATGATTACCTTAACGATTTCTCTTTTGCAAAAATCCATCAGATAAATCTCGTCAACGACGGAACATTTACCACAAGTGACAAGATAGAGATTCTTTATACCAGGATTACTTCGGGAACGCTTTACGCCAATAAACCATACCTGATTATGGCAAAAAAGAAAGGGCAAAAAGTTTTCGAACTATCCAACGTAACTTTGAAGAGTGCTACTGATATCAAACCGACAACAACATCCACAACAAGTGCATTATACACTGTCACAGGAACATACGAAGACATTACCGGAACGGCAGAATCCCCATTTATGGCATTGGGCGGTGGCACAATCAACTGGAGTGGAACTGGTACACTCCACTCTTACCGATGGTATATCAAGGTTGACCCGATAATTGACCCTTATGCTAAACCTACGTTCATAATGGAAGAATACAATCCAGAAACGACAGGCATAAGTGCCACGAATACAAACAGTGAGGTAGAATCGTTCTACACTCCCAACGGAATCCGGATGGAGAAACCGACAAAGGGACTCAACATCATCAAGATGAAAGACGGAACAACTCGGAAAATCATGGTAAAATAAGTTTGCGATTATCTCAAATAGAGTGTGTAGGCGTGTTGTCTACACACTTTTTTTGCCTTAAACCTCAAAACAAAAAAACGTTAAATTGTTATTAGTTTTTTAGTTTTTTCCAATCAATTACATATAAAATATGTACCTTTGCACTTATTTTATATAGATACAAAAAATTATATAAACCACAAAATTAATAGCTATCATGCAAAAACAAAAACATTTTAACCTACGGAAACTGTGGCTCAGCCTCCTTCTTTTGGTTGGTGCCACTGCAGTTGCTGTCCCTGGAATCCAGGAAATAGCAGAAGATGATGTAATTGAGATTAGTTCTGTTGAACAACTCAAGGCTTTCCGTGATGCTGTAAACAATAAAACTAGTTATGCTGGTAAGATTGTAAAGCTCACCGCTGACCTCGACCTAAGTGGCGAAAGTAATTGGGAACCCATTGGCGATGTTGCCTCCTATCCCTCCAAAGCTTTCTCTGGTACATTCGATGGTGGCAATCACACCATCAGCAATTTGACCGTTGATGATCAGACCGTCAATTGGGGACGTGCTGGTCTCTTCGGCAGCGTCACCAATGGAACGATTAAAGACCTCACTATTTCCAATGTTAACATCAAGAGCCATCACTATGCAGGTGGTATCGTGGCTTACAAGGGTGATAACACTAACGTGACTATTTCAAATTGTCATGTAAGCAACGGCAGCATCGTTTCTACACCAGAGTTGTTGAGCAATGGTTCATATGATAATGGCGATAAGGTCGGAGGCATAGCTGGTTATTGTTCAAGCCCTATTACTATCGAAGATTGCTCCGTTGAAGATATCAACATAAGTGGCTACCGCGATCTTGGAGGTATCGGAGGATATATTAATGGTACCGTCAAAAACTGTTCTGTAACATCTGTTACTATTTCCCAAGATAATTCTCATGATTATAAAAATGCAGACCAATTATTTACCGTTGGTCAAATTGTTGGCGGGCGTTCAAGTGAGTCAGCAATGACCGAAACAACTAATACAGCTACTGATGTCACCATCAAGCAAACAGGTCTAGGAGTTGCAATGATTGGTGAAACATGGTATCAAACCATTGCTGATGCTGTAAATGCAGCGACTGAAGGTCAGACCATTAATGTTGTTGAGGCAGGTGACTATACGCTTCCTAGTTTATCAAAGAATGTGACCATCGAAGGTACGGTTGACGGTGTGGTATTCAATCACACGACTTCGGGTAGTGTGGCCAGTATCCCATATGGTGCTTCCTTCAAGAACGTAACGTTCAACTTTGGAAACAATAACTACCATGGATTCCAACATGCTGGTACCATCAACATGGATGGCTGTACGCTTAACGGTAAACTCTTCTCCTATGGTGACATGAATTTCACTGACTGCTCTTTCAACCAGAGCAACAGTGACTATCACATGTGGGCTTATTCTGGAAACTTGACTTACACTGACTGTACGTTTACTAATGAGAAAACAGGAAAGTTTATCAATGTATATAACGAAAGTGGTACAACAAAATACACGGTTACAGTTGATAACTGTAAGTTTGTCAACCAAGCATCTTCCAGCAAAGCAGCCCTTAACGTGAAGGCTACTAGCGGCAGCAATCTTCTCGCTTACGATGTAATTATCAATAACTGCACAACAGAAGGCGCTTTCCCCGAGGCAAGTACTTCTGATGCTCTTGTCGTTCTTAACAGTGTGGTACAGGTTGACGACCGCCCTGCAAGTGGTGTTGACAACATCACCGTCACTCAGGATGGTGTCCTCATCTATCCCGCTGCCGTGGCAAAAATTGGTGATGTCCAATATCCTACACTTCAATCTGCGCTTAACGCTGCCCATGAGATGACTGGCGATGTGACCATCACATTGTTGGAGGACATCTCTGATTATGCTATTGTTCACCAAAAGGAAGGTTTGAACCTGACCATTGACGGTGCACAGAAGAAGATGAGTAGTAACATTGTTATCGACGGTGACGGACGCGCTTCAGGTACAGAGACACTGACCATCAAGAACATTAAGTTCGAGGGTGATGGAACTAACTTCTGTTCAGGTACAAGTTCGTTCGTTGAGGTTCCAAGCACAAAAACTGCAGGTACTCCATTCTATACAAATAAGTACAACTACGCTCACAACGTGACAATCGACAACTGCTCGTTCACCAGCACAACAAGTGGCCTCACCATGGCTGCCATACGTGCTACATCAGGCGCAGGACTATACAATGTCACTATCAACAATTCGACAGGTACGAATCTGCATAGCCTTGCACAGTTGACTGGCACCACTGGTGGAACCGTTACCAACTGTACTGTTACAGGCAGCGAAAGCTTCGTGAATGTGAGCGGTGGTACTGGTGATTTCACCGTTTCTGGCAATACCTTCACATCTGCTGAAGGCGCTGACGGCTATGGTATCCGTGAAAACGGAACGTCTACAGCAGTTATCACTTTGACCGACAACACCTTCACCGCAGCAAGTGCTGTTGTGCTTGGAAAGGGAGATAGTCAGACAGCTGGCACAATCAATGTGGAGAGCGGAATTTACACTGGATCGATTTCCAAGACTGAAGCCGCAACTGGCAAGATTGTTGTTTCAGGAGGATATTTCTCTGAAGAGGTTGCTCAGGATTATATTGTAGAGGGTAAAGTTTGCGTTTCAGCTACGGACAAGCCAGGTTTCTTCACCCTAGGAGATCCACACTATGTGGCTCAAATCGGTGAGACCAAGTATGTGTCACTTCAGGCTGCTGTTGACGCTGCTTACGAGATGTCTGGCGATGTAACCATTGAGCTTATTGACAACATTGAGGGTTATTCTATCGTAAAACAGAAGGCAGGATTGAACCTGACCATTGACGGTGCAGAGAAAACAGTTGCCGGTCAAATAATCATCGATGGTGACGGCGGTTCTTCACGTACAGAGACATTGGTTATCAAGAAGATCAATTTCGAAGGAAACTCTACAAATTTCTGCTCTGGTACCGATGCATTTATTTTGGTACCTAGCACAAATACCGCAGGAACTCCTTATTATAATCAACCCTCGAATAATTACGCTCACAATGTTACAGTGACCGATTGTTCGTTTACAAGTACTTCCACTGGATTTGATGTTGTCGGAGTGAAATCTAACTCTAAAGCAGCGATTTACAATGTAGTTATCACAAACAACACGGGTACTAATCTGCATAGTTAAGCTCAATTGACGGCACCAACTAATGGAACTATTACCAACAATACTGTTGACAATAGTGAGAGTTTCGTAAATGTGAGTGGTGGAGGTGGCGAATTTACCGTCTCCGGCAACACCTTCACATCTGCAGAGGGGGCTGATGGCTATGGAATCCGCGAAAATAGCGGTTCTTCTGCTATTATCACGCTGACTGACAACACCTTCACCGCACCAACAGCCGTAAAACTTGGTAAGAGCGCGAGTGCTACAAATGGCACCTTCAACGTAGTTAGTGGTACTTACGTGGGCGACATCGTGAAAGACATCGCTGCTACTGCTACAGGTAAGATAGTTATCTCAGGTGGTCAATTCAGTGTTGACCTCACGGATACAACTTACGAACCATTCATTGCTGAAGGCAAGATTGGTGTTCAGAATGATGCGGTCGAAGGTGCACCTTACAGTGTTGAAAACGGAACTTATGTGGCTCAGGTTACTCTTGGAGAGACGACCCACAAGTATGGTTCTCTCGAAGCAGCCTTCGCAGCCGCAGCTGATGGTTCGACCGTTAAGTTGCTTGACGATTGTGCTGGTAACGGCATCAAGGTTCCACAAGGTAAGTACACCACAGGACTGACTGTGGACTTCGACGGTCACACATACACTATGGATGGTGCAATGGTGGGTTCAACGGGCACAGAGACCCAGGCCTTCCAACTTCTGAAGGATAATACTATTACCTTCAAGAACGGTACCATCACCTCTACGAAGGCAAAGATTCTCGTTCAGAACTACAGCAACCTCACACTCGAGGGCATGACGCTGACACTTGACAACCCAGACTACGCAAGCGCTTACACCTTATCTAATAATAATAGTAACGTGGTGATTGACGGCACAACCATCAACGCCAACCCAGCCGGTGGCTTCGCATTCGACGTCTGCCGCTACAGCAGCTATCCATCAGTCAGCGTGACGGTGAAAGGCGAGAGCGTTATCAACGGCGACGTTGAGGTAAGTGCATCTGGCAACGACGCCAAAGACGGCTTTAGTCTGATGCTCGAAAGCGGAACCATCAATGGAAACATCGTGGTTGACGCTTCTGCTAGAGCAGCCATAGAAGCAACACCCGACAAGGCCGTCATCAAGGAGAATGATTCATTCAACCAGGCTGCACCTGCTGGCTTTAAGTGGGTGAGCAACAACGACGAAACGAGCACACTCACACCTATGCCTTATGTGGCTCAGATTGGTGACGTGAAGTATTGGTCACTGGCAGACGCCGTGGCAGCCGTTCCTGCTGATGCCACGGAGACGACCATCACGATGATTGACAATGAGATGATTAATGTGGTAGGTTACGCTATTACAATTCCTGCGACTAAGAATATTGTTCTTGACCTAAATGGTTATCAGGTTGTAGGTACTGTTGAGCAGGAAAGTACGTCAGCTCTTATCAGAAATCTGGGTACACTGACCATTAAAGACAGTAGTGACACGAATAAGGACGGCACAGGTACAGGAAAGTTGATGTCAGGTGCAAATACCACATGGACTTGGGATGGTACAGATAATTATGCTGGTAGTTATGCAAGCAATTTGATTCGAAATGAAAAGAATCTGACAGTTGAAAGCGGCTATCTTTATAACATGAGTACCGGTAGTGCTGCTTACGCCATCGATAACTATAGTGCTGGAAACGTTACTATAAACGGTGGTAAATTGGATGCTGCTAAAGCAAGTGCCATCCGCATGTTCTACGTAAATGGCGGCTCCATTACCGTTAATGATGGTATTGTCGGAAGTAGTACCGCTTACATGGGTGTTCAGGTAATGGGTGGAACTAATGTGAATGTTTCCATAAATGGTGGAACAATCTCTGGCACATATTCAGTATATTCAAATGCGACTGGAGGAAGCACTTCTATTACTGGCGGAACATACGATGGTTATGTTGGTTTTGCCGCAAGTGTACCTAATATCAGTATTACAGATGGTATATTTGGTGCTTGGGTTGGAACTTGGGGTGATCAGACTAAGTTCATATCTGGTGGAATTTATGCTGAAGAAGTAGACGAAGAATACATCGCTGATGGTTGCATCCTCACGAACAACACAGATCCTGCTACAAAGGATGCATATCCATACATGGTGAAACAGGGTAAGTTCGTATGTGCAATCGGCACCACCAAGTATGAGACACTTGCTGAGGCTGTTGCCGCTGCAGGTACTGCTGAGACTACCATCACCCTGCTCACTGAGGCAGCTACCGAGGGTGTTATCAGTGGAAACGGTGTGGTTGTTCCTTCAGGAAGCAACATCACCTTCGATCTTAACGGTTTGACCTACGATGTATCTGGTGAGACGGTTGGTTCTACCAATACAAAAACTAGTGGATTCCAACTCTTACAGGGTTCTAACATCACGTTCAAGAATGGTACGCTGAAAGCTACTTCTCCGACAGCTCAGATGTTGATTCAGAACTACAGCAACCTGACTCTTGAGGATGTTAATCTCGATGGAACAGGACTTTCTGGTTGGGCATACGCTTTGTCTAACAACTGTGGTACTATCAATCTGACTGGTTCTACCAGCATCACAGCAAAGAGCGGAGGTCGTGCATTCGACACTTGTAAGTTCGGCTCTTACGCTATCCCAACAGTCAACATCAACACTACTGGAACAATCACTGGTCCGATTGAGGCAACGGGTGGTAAACTGAACATCGAGAACGGTCAGTTCAACGTAACTTGGGTTACCGACAACAACTATACTGCCGGCGACATCCAGATTACAGGAGGTATCTTCACTGCTGAACCTGCTGAGGAGTATTGCGCTGAAGGTTATATTGTAACAGACAACGAAGATGATGATACAAAAGCAACATATCCATATGCTGTAATGTCTAAGGAAGATGCAGGTATCTTTGAATTGGTTGACGGCAAGATTTATCCATATCTTGATTATACAGAAGACAAGGTAGCCGCGTCAGTTACTTATAAACGTGAATTCAAGAATAATGACTGGCAGGCTCTGTTCATTCCGTTTGACATTAATGATATTACTGAGTTGACAGACAGGTATGAATTCGCTAAGATTCATATGGTTGCTCTCGAAAATGACGGTACGTTCACTACTGGAAACAAGATTGAGATTTATTACACACGTATAACCAGTGGTAAGATCTCGGCCAACCAGCCATATCTTATCAAGGCTAAGAACACTGGATGGCAGGATATTGTGGTAGAGAACACCATATTGAAAGATACTCATAACATGACACCGAGGAA
>JAEEGH010005121.1_pt1 | contig 33150 bp, 45 predicted proteins | sample 9134181 | NCBI WGS metagenome assembly JAEEGH01 (sample SAMN16246544, study PRJNA631951) | gut metagenome | biome: gut microbiome; feature: rumen; material: DP-attached | host: Bos | place: Iran: Karaj | collected 2018-10
CTTGATGCGTTCCATCATCAGGCTGCGGTTGCAGTGGGCAAAGGCGATGCAGTAGTTCATCTCGTCCCAGTAGCTGGTGAATTCCGGTGTCCTCAACGGCAGGAACGGCAACTGTATGCTCGACTCCACTTTGCTGAAATACATCTCGTTGAGAATCTTTGCACGTTTGTTGTAGTAGTCGCCCACCTGTTTGCCGAGGTTGCGCGAACCGGAGTGGATCATTATCCACAGCCATCCTTCACCGTCTTTCTGCAGTTCGATGAAATGGTTGCCTCCTCCCAGCGTGCCCACCTGACGTAGTGCGTGAAGATACTGGTTTTTTACCACATACATACTATCAATATCGAAACCCACGGGCATATATTTCTCGTCCTGACGTTCTTTGTGGTGGTCCATTCCCAGCGGGATGCGTTGACGTATTCCGCGCATTATTATCTTGCGCAGGAAAGTCTCCTCTATCATCTCGGCACGGATGTTGGTCTTTACGGCACGCATGCCGCAGCCGATGTCCACGCCCACAGCGTTGGGAATAACCACGTCGTTGGTGGGCAGCACGCCGCCGATGGGCATCCCCATACCTGCGTGACAGTCGGGCATCAGTGCTATGTGATGATACACGAAAGGCAGCGAGGCGAGGTTCTGCACCTGTTGTAGAGCCTTCTCCTCTATGTCGGTGAGCCACATCTTGACCACCGTGGTTCCCATTTCTTCTACTTTTTCCATTTTTTTACTAATTAATTATCTGAAAATCCGAAAATCCGAAAATCTTTACACTTCAATTTGATTGATAACATCCAAAGCGTCTTGGCCTTGGTCGATGGCTTTCAGCACGTCGAAAATGCGGTCGCTCCAGCCGGCGATGAGATACACGTCGGGTTCCACCAGGCGCAGAGGCAGCTGTCCGTATCCCGAAAGGTCGAAGAGATACATCTTTGCTTCGGGGCACATCGCTTTGTATTTCTTCCACGATTTCTCGAAATGTTGGTCGCGTCCCGAGCTGTCCCACATCTGCATGTCGGTGAACATCATCACCTTGTCCATAGCCATTTTGTTGCTGATAAGCCAGTCGATGACCTTGTAGCCGTTGGTGCTGTAGCCCACCTGTCCGGCCATACTGTGCAACTGCTGTGTGGCCATGAGGATGTTGTCGTTGGGCATGTTCACCACTTTCCAGCTGTCGCCGAAAATGCCGGCAACCACCTCTTTGCAGCGACTGCGCAACAGCATCGAAAGCAGTAGTCCGATGTCGTAGTTCTGCACCGTGCTTCGTGCGCTGACGGGCGTCCACATCGAGCCGCTCACATCCGACGCCAGAAGCACACGGGTGTTCTCGTCGAAACCCTCGATGTTGGCGGCGGAGCATTGCACTGCCGTCTCCAAGGCGTTCATCAGCATGGTGGTGTGTGCGGAGTTCACCTTCTCAATCTCGCGGTAAGCCGAAAGATAGCGGAAAGGCAGCTGTTTCGAAGTGGCCACCTGCTCGGCGTTCGACAGACGTGCGGCCACGTCCATCATCTGCGGCAGCGACACGTCGGACTGCAGCATGTTGCGGAGGTTGCGCATCAAAGCCATATAGCCAAGCTTGTGACTGTCGATAAGCTCCTCCCATTTGTCGCGGAAAGCCGCCTGCCGTTGCTCGTCGGACTCGAATTTCTGCTGGCCGAGGGCGGAGAGTTCCGTCTCCCATGTATAGGGGATTTCCAACTCGCGGTTGGCGATTTTGTTGAAAAGCTGCTGCTGCCGTTCGTCCTTGGCTTTGGGGTGGACAAGAAACAGCGCGTCGCGGAGTTTCACCTCGAGGCCGCTGCGGTCGTATTTGGCAAACTGGTACTCGTCGAAACGGTTGAACGCCCGTTGCAGTCCGTTCTGGATCTGTCGCGAGAGGCGGCCCAGTTTCTTGCGCGGGTCGGCCGAAGGGTTGCGCCACTGGTAGCACATCAGAAGCTCCATAATCTCGTCGGCGCGGAGCACGGTCTTCTCCACGGCGCGGGCCACAAGGTCGTCGCCGTTGTGGATTTTCGCAAGCTCCACCAAAAGCAGCAGCGGTATGCTACGAAGATTCATCCGGGTACGGGTGTAGACGGCCAGACGTGCCACAAACTCGGGCGACACCTTGCTTATCAATTTGGCTATACGTTCCACGCGCTTGTCGTCGCTCTCGTAGTTGGTATCGCTCAGCGACGCGGTGACCACGGCGGTGTAAAGCTCCAGCTCGGGCGTCATGGCGTAGGCCTTGGCTCCCTCGTAGTTGGTAAAAGCCTTTTCTCCTTTCAATTTCGAATTGTAGTTCATCTTCGTAGTGTATTTATTTGTTTTACAATAATTTTCTTTTAAAAAAACGGTGCAACTGGCGTGGAGGGTAAAAATTTTTGTCCGAGTTTCTGTCGGACAGACGTTGCTGATTCCAATTGAAGTAACCCTCAACTACGGCAACCGTTATTCTATTATGTATTTTTTTTTCTTTATAAAAAACGGTGCGACTGGCGTTGAGAGTTCCTGTGTTTCCCGACACCCAGCCGGGCGCTCTTTAATATTAGCTATTGGATATGAAGTATCTCTCAACTACGGCAACCGTTTTTTGTACGCTCGGTGGGATTCGAACCCACGACCACTGCATTAAAAGTGCAATACTCTGCCATCTGAGCTACGGGCGTATATGCAGAAGCGACTATCGGTAAACGGGCGGGGGTACGTCAAAATTCCCCCTGATAGACGTGCGAAGTATCCGTCGTCCTACGGCATTCTGCGTTTGTAGCGGAGGCAGGACTCGAACCTGCGACCTCGAGCTTATGGAACTCGCAAGCTGACCAACTGCTCTACTCCGCAATATATAAAGCAAGGCGACAAGGCGGAAAGACCGCGCCTATAATTGCTCTACCCACTAAGCTACGTGGAAAACCACGGCCGGATTCGAACCGGCGACCCTTTACAGACCGAAGTATGTCTTCCCTACGGCACTTGCTTTTATGTATGCGATGCTACATGCGTCATGACTGCATTATGGCCTCACTTACACTATTAGTATGCAAGATAGCGGTTCACCACCTAACATATAAGAGACCTGTCATGAGACCAGCAGTAGGCATTTCCTCCATACTACCACTCTTCCTTTCGGTATCTCATGACTCTTTCTACGAAGTAAGTCACAACTACGGCAATCGCATTTTAATCAAGGCGGTGTGCGACAATCGCGGAGGCTCTATACCCTTTTGTGGGTTTTATCCCGAGGGTTCCGTAACGAAGAAATCCTCCACTACGGCAACGCCGCCTAAATTTTATAAAGGTGGTGTGCAACAGGCGCAAGGAGACTTTATCTGCTCGGTTGACGAACCATGCATCCAACGTGCATGCAGTTGGTCCTTCCCAAGAAGACATCACTAACACCCAATGAAGGGCACGAGTTGATGATTACCACAAACGGTTTATCATCATCGCTTTTTGCGAATCCCGTTAGAATGTTGTATCTAACCTGGTCCATGACGGAAGTTCCGCTTCACCACATTCATTTTCTCCAAAGTTGCTTACAGCCCGTCACATCGGTCGGAGTTGGTTGGACTTTGGAGAATTACGGGGCTCGTTATAGACGAAGTAACCCCTCACTACGGCAATACCACCTTAAATATACTATCTCAATTTTTCAAAGAACTTTGTCTTTTTGTTTTCGACATTGCAAAATTATAAAGGGGGTGCGCAATCTTTTTGCGTAGCATGAAAAATTTTTGAAAATAATTTTTACTTCATTGTAAATCAACAAAATAAAAATGAAATTTTTTTCGTCACACCCCTCAAAAATCATCTTTTTTTCGTCAGAAAACCATCATTTTTCATCAAAATTACGTATCTTTGCACCACAAAAACGGGTGAAATTTTGCCATGAAATGGCGAAATATTTTTACCCTGAACGGGCGAAATTCTTTCACCCAAAACGGGCGAAAATTTTTTCGCCCCTACAATAAATTACTAATTACTCATTACAAATTACTAATTAAAAAAATGCCTGCAAACCGCAACGCGCTGCTGCGCTACAAAACCATCGACCACTGCCTGTGCAACCGCTACCGCAAGTGGACCCTCGACGACCTTATCGAAGCCTGTGCCGCCGCCCTGTACGAATTCGAGGGCATCCGCAAGGGCATCAGTCGCCGCACCATACAGCTCGACATACAGACCATGCGCAGCGACCGGCTCGGCTACAACGCACCCATAGTGGTGATCGACAACAAATACTACACCTACTCCGACCCCGACTACAGTATCCTACACAGTCCGCTCACGGAGCGCGACATGACGGAGCTTACCGAGGCCGTGGGGGTGATGAAACAGATGACGGGATTCCCAGCCATGGCGGGCGTTTCCGACCTTGTGAGCCGTATGGAGGAGCAGGTGAGCATGGCGGCGGGCAACCGCGAACCGCTTATCCTTATGGAACGCAACGACCGTCTGCGCGGACTCGAATATGTGTCGGTGATCTACGACGCCCTGCGCAACCGCTGTGCGCAGCAGATGACCTACCAGTCGTTCAAGGCCCAGCAGCCTACCACTTTCGTGTTCTACCCCTACGTGCTGAAAGAGTACAACAACCGCTGGTTTGTGCTAGGCAAACGTAAGTCGAAGTCGCGGTTTATGAGCATCCTTGCCCTCGACCGCATCAAAGAGCTGCACACCCTGCCCGACGAGCCCTATTTCAAACCCAAGCAGTTCGACGCCGAGAAGTATTTCGCCGAGATGGTGGGCGTGAGCCGCAACGAGAACGACAAGCCGCAGACGGTGAAGTTCTGGGCTTCGCAGATGGACTCGCCCTATTTCGTCACCAAGCCCATCCATCACACGCAGGAGGTGGTGGAGCAGAACGAAGAGGGGGAGACGCTTTTCAGCATCGAAGTCATCATCAACCGCGAGCTGATGAGGGTTTTTCTCGGTTTCGGTCCCGGAGTGAAGGTGGTGGAACCCAAAGCCCTTGCCGCCTACATCAAGAAACGCCATCGTGACGCCGCCGACGGAATACTGCGGAACTCGTCGTGAAAGAATGAAAATCTTTTCGGGGGAATTTTTTTCTAATCCTCTTGCTCGTAATAGTACGAGTAGTCGATGCCTTTCATAAAAATCTCACGGTCGTCGATGCGGTCGGTCATCGCACCTTGTAGCAGCGACTTGATGGCGGTGGCGTTGGTAGTGCTTTTCCGCATGGCTTCCAAGTAGTTCTTTTTGTCTATCATGCTCCAGTCCACACACTTTTTCAGACTTTTTTTGAAAATCAGGTCGAGCCAGATGCGGGTGGAGCGGCCGTTGCCTTCCATAAAGGGATGTGCCACGTTCATCTCCACGTATTTGTCCACAATTTCATCGAAAGAGCTTTCGGGCATACGCTCTATTATTTCGAGGTGCTGTTGCAGATACTCGGCGCGACAGAAAAGTGTGCCGTCTTTCCAGATGGTGGTGGTGCGGATTTTTCCCGCAAAGTCGTACAATCCGCCGAAGAGGTAGGCGTGGATCTGTTGCAGGCATTTCACCGTGCCGGGTTCCAAAGTGTCGAGCAGACCGCTTTCCACAAGGGTGTAGGCTTTTTTCTTGCTCTGTCCGTCGATGGAGTTGTCGCTGTAGATAAACCAGTCGAGGAAAGCGCTGGCGCGGTTGTTGGGGTAGTTTTTGGCCAAGGTCTGCACAGCGTCGGCGTCGAGGGCGTCGGCGGCACGTTGCTTACCGTCGGGAGCTTGGAATTTGAAGTCGTGAGTGATACTCACGAGTTGAATTTTGTCGGATAATAGTTTTTTCTTGAGCCAACGCCAATAGTTACCTGCCTTTACATAGTCGTCCTCGTCGTTGATGGCACGGACTATGTCGGTGGCGGAGAACCACCACTTGCTGTGCTCCTCGTCCCAAACGGCACGTACCTCACGGTTGTTGAAAAAACGTATCGATTTCTTGCTCATAACTTAACACCTGTTGTCAGGCTTTTAGAAATGCAAAGATACGAAAATTTTGTGAATAGTGACTTGTGTTTGGTGATTTTTAGTGTTCAGTGATGAAGAAAGTGGAAAAATATGGTTAATCGTTGATAGATTTAGTTCCTTAACTGCAAACTCACACTGCACACTGCAAACTCACCACTGCAAACTGCAAACTAATTACTGCCCACTTACAACTAATAGTTTTTTTCTCCCACCCCCCTGCACTTTTCCTTCTTTTCGTTTATTTCGAAGTCCGCTTTTGCCAAAATCTCAAAAAAAATCTTACCTTTGCAAAACCAATAAAGTGTTTCAAAAGATGAAGAGATTGTTACTGCTTTTCGCGTTGTGGGCAAGTGTCTGCTGTTTTTCGCAAACGGTTGACATTAAAGTTGGCTGCCAAGACGACCGACACGTTGTTTACTCGAATGACAATGAGCGTTTCACATGGGTAGAAAACGACATTAACGGATGTCTTGTCTATTTTATCGACACTATGGCAAACGAATATTATATGTGCAAGGTGAAAGACAGCTCCATCTCGGTTCCGCTGCTACTTTTGGGCAGAAATTGTATTATCGTGTTCAAATACAAACGCAAACATTATGCTTCTTCGTGTTTTTGCATTGATTCGACGGCTCTTTTCAATAAAGACGGGTGGGTTTTCCATTTGAATGAAAGTAATGAATGGCTGCATGGATTGACACTATTTTACATTAAAATGGAAGGGACAAATATTTCTAAAGGTTTAATTCATTCTTATGGTGGTATTTTCAGGAACTATTCTAAAGATCGTTCCAAGTATTTCCGCTACGGCCGCAAATTAGTGAGAAAAGCAAAACGGCACGGAAAAAATCTTTTCACTCTTCACTAATCACTTTTCACAAAAAAATCGTACCTTTGAAACGTAAAAATAAGCGGCTTTTTTTAGAACAAAATTCTATTAATGCGCTCGTACACAGTTTTTTATGACAAGACAAAAAACACTACGGACTCTGCTATTTTTGTGCGTGGCGACGCTTGTCGCGGCCTGCGCGCGCACCGGCTACCCCTCGGGTGGCGAGACCGACCGCACCCCGCCCGTCATTACACGGGTAACGCCCGAAAACCGTTCCACCAATTTCTCCGCCAAGGGTTTCACGTTGGAAACGGACGAGTACGTTGTTTTGAAAGATGCTAACAATCAAGTGATTATCTCCCCGCCGATGAAGCAGTTCCCGCAGATCACCTCCACGGGAAAGAAGATAAAGGTCGTCATCAAGGACACGCTGCAACCCAACACCACCTACCTTTTCCAGTTTCGCGACGCCATTGCCGACAACAACGAGGGCAACCTGCTCAGCGATTTCAGCTACGTCTTTTCCACCGGCCCCAGCCTCGACAGTCTTGCCTTCTGCGGCACGGTGACCGACGCCCTCACCGGCGAGCCCGACAAGAAAATCTTTGTCTTCCTATACGAGTCGTTCGACGACTCCGCCGTGGCCGCGCATCCCGCCTACGCCACCAAGACCAACGACCAAGGCCATTTCCGTTTCCACTACCTCGCCGACAAGAAATACAAAATCCTCGCCCTCAACGATTTGGACAAGAGCTACACCTACAACTCCGTTGCCGAGAAGGTGGCGTTCTCCACCGACACCGTAACGCCCTTTTTCCTGCTCGACAGCGTCAAGCCCGATTACGACAAGTTTGTGATGAGCAGTTTCGAGCAGGTGGGCACCGTTCAGCGTATCACCAAAAAGGAGTTCATCGGCAAAGGCAAGGTGCAGATTGCCACGGCAATGCCTATGGCCAACCCCACCATCACCGCCGACAGCGCGCGAATTTTCTGGCTGCCCAACGCCACCAGCGACACCATCACCCTGTGGATGCTCGACAAAAACACCGACTCGCTGCGTTTCGTCATCCGCGACACCACGGGCATCGACGACACCCTGAACCTCAAATACAACCGTCGTCGCGGGAAAAACCTCTCCGCAGGCGGCTTTATGAAAAACAATTTCGGCACCAGCCTGCCTTATTTCGACACTTTCCAGCTTACTTTCGCCAATCCTCTGGCAAAAATCGCCGACCCTTCCACGGCAGTGTATTACAAAACCGCTACCGACAGCGCTTTCGCGACGATAGTGTTCGACAGCGTCACACGTAGCAAAGTGCGGCTGCTGATTCCTGTCAAACAGGGCGAGAAATACGACATCACCGTGTTCGGCGGACGTTTCACCGATATTTTCGGCACCAGCAACGACACGACCAAAATCAAGACCGAGGTTACCACCGTGGAGAAATATGGCAACATCGTCATCAATTTCGAGACCGACGAGTTCGCCACGCCTTTCGTGGTGCAGCTTATGACCGACGCCGGCAAGGTCGTGGCCGAGGATTACTGCACCGGCAGCGGAAAAATCACCTTCCCGCACCTCCCCGCCGCCACCTACCGCGTCCGCGCCATCAAGGACGACAACGGCAACCGCAAGTGGGACAGCGGCAACTACTGGGAACACCGGCAGGCCGAGGAGTCGCGCTATTTCGCCAAAAGCATCAAAGTGCGCGAGAACTGGGATTTCGAAGAGACTTTCAAATGGCAGAAACAATGACAACAGTGAACCCCAACATAGAAGCGAGCTGGCTGGAGGTGCTACGCCCCGATTTCCAGTCGGAGTATTTCGCACGGCTGAAGGATTTTTTGGTCGAGGAACGCCGCCAATACAAGTGTTTCCCTCCGGGCAAGGACATTTTCGCAGCTTTCTGGCACACCCCTTTCGACAAGGTCAAGGTGGTGATTCTGGGCCAGGACCCCTACCACAACGACGGCCAGGCGCACGGACTCTGTTTCTCCGTGCCGCAAGGAGTGGCGTGTCCGCCGTCGCTGGTGAACATCTTCAAGGAGATTAATTCCGACTTGGGTTTGAACATACCCCTCACCTGCGGCACCCTCACCGGCTGGGCCGACCAAGGGGTGTTTCTGCTCAACACCACGCTCACGGTGCGCGCCCATCAGGCTTTCTCGCACGCCGGACATGGCTGGGAGACCTTCACCGATAGCGTTATACGCAACCTCTCGGAACGTCGCACGGGACTGGTGTTCCTGCTCTGGGGCAGTCCCGCAATAGCCAAAGCCAAGCTGATAGACAAAAGCAAACACCACGTGCTTACCGCACCGCACCCCTCGCCGCTTTCGGCCTACCGCGGTTTTTTCGGCTGCCGCCATTTTTCCAAGACTAACGAAATCCTCGCCGCCCAAGGCCAAACACCGATCGACTGGGCAAGGACGGTATGAATTAGTTCGGAATGCGGATTTCGGAATTATGAATTATGATTTTGATGTTTGTAGAGACGTGGTGTACCGCGTCTCTGAAGTGTATCGCGTCTCGGTGTAGTTTATTGTATTGTCAGATAATTGATTAGCTTTCAAAAAGCACTATTTTTTCCGAAATTATTCAAATTAAATTATTCATTTTGAATAATGCAAAATGAATAATCTTGTATCGTGTTGATATTTAGTAAAATAAAAGCAAAAAAACTGTTTAAAATACCACTTTTTTCTTGAAAAAACGGCCTTTTTTACACTGTTTTGTTTCTGCTGGTAGCTCTTTTTGTGCAACTTCGGTTTGAGCGGCGAAAAAATTTTTTTGGCAAAACCAAATTTTTATCGTAACTTTGCAGATGATTTCGGAAGAGATAATCGAAATCATTTTTGAGCTAACGCTCTTGTTCTCGCATTGAGAAGTCTGGTAAACTTTTAACGCGATGAGAATAAGGATGCTGATAGTTCACGTCTACGGCGTGGATTTTCGTACCACTTATTTATCGCATGGCTTACCAGACGCCATCAATGCAAATAAGATTGGCTTTTTGAAAGTGTCACGCCTTTCTTCTTGCCTTTTTTGAACAACAGCTACCGGCTCTAGAGATAAAGCAGGGAAGCCGAAAACTGCGTTTTAGAGTAGGCGGAATAAAAAACAATACACAAAATGGAATATTTAGAATTTAGCCAAAGAGAAATGGCAGCCGTCATTAATTTAGCAACAATGATGGCATCAGCAGACGGACATGTTGACGAAGAGGAGAAGTTGATGATTGCTAATGAAGCAATGCGTTTTAACTTAACCCCAGATAAATTTAAACAACGGGTTGAGCTTGCTAAAACTATTAAAGGAGAAGAAGCCCTAGCACTTATTGCCACAATGAACGATGCTCAAAAGAGATATGTAACGGCATATTTGGGAACTCTAATGGCAATAAATGGAGATATAGATGATAAAGAAATGGCTTTATGGACGCTAGTTTCAACAATCTGTAAACTGCCCACTATGACTATAGGTGAAGCTATCGATTATATGGCTAATTAACAAAAAGATAACTGTATTTTTCTTTTTGGAAATATAGTAATATAAAATCAAAAATAAAGGTTGGTTGAAGTTTCTCAGACTGATTTCGATTGTCGGGGAAACTTCAAAACCTTTTATTCTCACAATATTTCACTACTGTCCACTTAAAATAAAGGAAGCATTGTTTTTGTCATAACGTCAAAATATACTACATGTGAATCAGTCGTTTATGGAATCAGAAACAGATATTGCAAAACCAAGCAATTTCAAATCCGTTTACAGTGACAATCTTTAGAGATGGTTGATAATATTCAACTTACAATCGTGGCAAAAAGATTTAAGTGGACACTAATGACAATATTTAAGATTTTCAACTAAAAAACGCTGTTAATTATGGCAGAAGGAATAAATATGGGACGAAAATCTCCATGGTCTAAAGAACAGTACGAGTCAATGTACAACAAAGTTAACTCTTATAGCAAAATGCTTACTGCAAGAGTCACAATGGAGGAGGGTATGAAAATTGGAATGGAGACTTTCGAAGCATACAATATGTTCAAATATATTGTTGTATATCTCTACATTCATTATCATTATGGTGAATTTGAAGATCTTGGGATGGAAAACAACGATGTTTCAACATATATTATGATGTTTGTTGCAAATGTCAGACACTTTGTAAAAGGTATGAAAGAGGGAATGGAAACAGAAAATGTGTTTTATTATGATACAAAAAACGAAATTGCACCGGTATTGATAGATATGTGTAAAGAAATACTATATATTGAGGAAAACTTTTAAAAATAGAGTTATGATTTACATATATAGAAAAACCTTTGTTTTTGAAGCCGAGCGCTTCGAAGAATATAAAGAGGGTAAATGTATCCATCAAGGTTCAATAAAATGTACAATAAAGGCAGCTGAAAGGGACTATAATCCGTTTGATGTTATTTCAATTGCTTTATATAATGAAATATCATATAAAGCTTCTGGCTGTGATATAGATGGTGGTATGTCTTTTTCATTATCTGGCGAAATTCCGTATGGAATAAATAAACAATTTAATCTGCCAATAATGGATGGAGATATACTACCAGATAGAGTACAATATGGAAGATTGCCATATAGTTGGGCTGATTCTAAGGAGCCTGTGGTATGCAATATTTTCAACAATATGAATTGCATTCGTTTTGCTATGATGTCGCCATTGCGCATTATTGAGTTTTATGGTAAATTTACAGAAATAAAATAGTTTGAATCGTTTGAAATATCATGAGAAACGAAGGTGAGAATAATATAGTGGGAAAACAGATAAAAACATTGGTAGATGTTTTACAATTGTTTAAAAGGCAAATGCGGGAACGAGCCATAAGAAGTGGGAATGAAGAATACGCTGACCGTTACGACAGAATAATGGATGCTTTTGCAATGCCTCTATATTTTGCTTGGGAATTATTCAATTTGGGTCAGTTGGAGGAAATAATGTATGACTGGGAATTGTACCTGCCATATCAAAATTTCAAAAACAACATACAAAACACATTGGAAAAACTGATAGATGGGTTGAAGGAAAATGAAAAACTCCCAGAAACTCAAAACATTTTTGCAGGGATGGAAAAAGATGGAAAGGTAACAAAGGCGTTACTAGTAATATATGAAAATTTGTTGGCAGGCATTAAATCCGCTCAATAGAATAATAGTCGCCGATAACACACGTAAAAGAATCGTTCAAAGTAAAATTGGGTGCATCTGGTTATGTAAAAGAAATAAAATGATACAAATTTAATCCAACCTTAATTAGCAATTATTATGGGCTTATTTTCAAACATAAAAGATATAGGTCGAATAAACACGCTCTTGAAGCAAATTGAACCTAAAATTTCAGCGATTCTCTATGAGACAGAATCCCCATACCCCAATATTAATCGACTAAAGGTTGAATGCGGTTCAATCTCTGTCTTGATGAGTGAGGTGATGGATATAGCTTGCAAAGCACCCGATTCTGTTAAGTTGGCGCCATATTATTTGATGGGCCGCAAAATGCGATTACCAGAAATATCGGCTTTTTTAGCCGAGATAGTTGAACGTTGTGAAAGATTATAATAAATTATACCATGGAAAGATATAATGGTTGGTTGATAGATGAACATAAACAGTCTGAAGGTTTTTTTCATTCTGATGGCAGAGTGGTTCTTGATGCAAAAATAGTGCCTGACATAGAGACTCTATATAAATTATTGCATAACAAAGGAGTTGTGTCAGATTCATTTGAAAAGATTGCAGATTATATTCAATATGGAGATGGAAGTAACCTATCGTCATCGGAAAAAGCTGTAGCCAGAATGTATAATGGTGCGAACTTTGTGTCAAGTGTTAATAGAAAAGACCTTGCTGTTTTTATGGCATTGTTTAAATTAGGAAGCAAGCATCAATATTCAACCACACAGAAGGCGTATGCAATTTTGTCAATTAGCCAAACAGGATCCAGTGTTACTTATAATAGGGCAATGAACAAAATAAAAAAATATATTAATGATAATCTTCCAAATATTCAACGCGAAATGATAGCTCAACTCAAACAACAACAATTAATTCCTGAATGGGTTACCGTGTTTTAATTAACTGATTATCAACAGTATCAAATTAAAAAAATAGGCAAAATAAAAAGTTGCGCCCGGCACGAATTAGGGTTACAATTATGGAAGGAATGTATGTTGATTTGAACGCATTGAGGATAACCTTGGATTCCTCTGTAAAACACATTTCAAAAACAGCATGTATGGCATTATCGGGTTCCATTGAAAATGGTCTTTTGCTTTCACGCAACCCCGATGCTACAATCGTTATATACAACGATAGAATCGATTTTGGTAAATGTTTGGAACCAGAACTCGCTACGGTTTCTGGACGCTTAGGATTCATACCTAATTTCTTTAAAGAGTACGGGAATATTGTATATCGTTTTGGGTCAAATTTAAAGTGTTCATTTTTTGGAAAAACCATAGATTATACCGGAATGTTTCCACCGACTTCTCCTGACAATTACGACATCTATCAACTTTTATATCCGAAATTTGCATGATTAAACTAGAAAAAACTTTAGGCGTTCGTGGCGTAGCAAACGACATAACTATTTTTAGAATTCAGGAAATAATAGCAATAGAGAAAGAAAGGATGGGATTTGTTGGGAAGGTGGTTATTGACACTGAAAAAATATCCTTTTATAAGTTTGGTTTAAAGTTAGGAATATGTAGGTTCGCTCCGAATGGTTTGGTTGTGAATGAGGAAGGAATAGTAAGGCACGCTGGTATAGATGTACCGGTTATTTATGACAAGGAATTACTAAGGGGCTTATATACATTGTTTGGAAAATCCTGTCCGTTATAGAATGCCACATTAAGTTGAAAAAACGACTCTAACTCCCCGCTCCCCCACCGAGCGGGGAGTTTTTTATTTTTTTACAGGTGTTCCGATTACCATAAACGTGCGGAATCTCACTTTTTTTTCGACTTTCCGCTGGTTTATGGTAATCAAAATGCGAAAAAGTCGTTTTATTTTTCTGGGATTAGGTGCAAAATAAGTATTGCAGAAAAATAAAACGCTGTTTGGGGTTTTAATTTTTCTGGAATTATCTTTTTAGTGCTTTCGGATGTTCTTATTCTCAGATAAGTTGTATTACGAAAAAAGTCGTTACGAAAAATTTCGTAATAAAGGAATCGCTTTGTAAATAGGGGATTGAGAGGGGTGAGAGGAAAAAGAAAGTGCTGTTTCACCTAAAAAATTTGTAAAAATATGACAATTTGTCACCCGTTTGTGACTGGAACGGGTTTTGCATATACTTTTTTCGTTAATAACTAAAAAGATACAACAATATGAAAGGTAATCTTAACGCTTTTGCATACGTTTTCATACTTGCTCAAAACTCTGGATTTTCTCACTTAATGTAGTCATAAATAATCATACGTTGTCGTAAATACTGTGCGTAAAACTGTGTGTTATGCGAATAAAACTTTATACTGATAAGCGACTTGACAGGTCTGGAAAAAAGCCTGTCAGATTGTCAATTTCTTTTCTCGGACATAGACACCTTACTACTCTCGGCTGTTCTATGACTGATGACGAGTTTGATACGTTTCTCAAATGTATCAACGGAGAAAAAACAAAAAACAAAACAGCACATCCACAACAGGATGAACTGCAACGTTTGTTGCACAACATATCTGACAAACTCGAATGGGAGATAGAAAAAGTCAAACGTGGCGAAATATCTGATGAGGCCATTGACATAGCTAAAATCGTGAACGACTGCAAGGGCATAAAACGAAATCCAACACAAAACACCACAAGTGTAGAACAGCTGTACTTACGGTTTGTCGAAGATGAACGTAAGCGAAAGGACTTGCAGACTGGAACCATAAACCAGATAATGGGTTTATATCGTGACCTAAATCGTTCATACCCTAACCTCTCCATAGAACGAGCTTCTAAAAGGGACTGGATACAAGAGTACCTTGATATGCTGGTAAAGCGTGGGTACAACAGTAACTCCATACGCTCTAAATACCGATACTTACACTGGTTTCTTAAGTGGGCGTACCGCAACGACCTTTGTGATGATGACTTTGAACGATACAAGTTCAAACTAAAGGTTGTCAGTAACCGTGAACGCCTGGTAGTATTTCTGACTATTGATGAACTTCTGGCCATTAAAAACCATAATACAGAACCAGCTTCTGTTTTATGCAAAGACATATTTCTATTCCAATGTTTCACAGGACTTCGATATTCTGACGTTATTCGTATTAAGAACACTGACATACGTGATGGCACACTAACAATTCTCACCCAGAAAAACGGTATGCTTCTTACTAATAAGCTCAACAACTATGCTATCGAAATTGCCGGCAAATACCACAACAAATTTGGCGATACTCTTTTCCCTTATGTTTCTGACGGAACTATAAATGTTCATATTCGTAAAATTTGCAGAGAGGTCGGTATTGACGAAATCGTAACTAAATATGAGTATCGTAACCATCAGCGTCTGGAAATAACTGGACCGAAATGGATGTTCGTTTCAACACACGTTGGCAGAAAATCTTTCGTGGTGAATAGCCTCGACTTCGGACTTACAGCTACACAAGTTGTAGCGTACACTGGCCATAGCACTATACAAGCAATGCAACCATACATATCTATTTCTCAAAAGAAAAAAGATGACGCAATGAACGTCTGGAATGACGTTGAAAGGCTTTCAAAAAACAACGATGATGTAAATGAGTTAAAAGCTCAAATAGAGGGCTTAAAAAGGCGTTTGGAGAGCTTGGAGAAGCCAGATGGTGTATAATGTTAAGCATTCTTATTTGCACGTTTAAAAAGACGTTTATTGCGGTTGAGCAGGTCAATCAAAAAATCGTATTTTTCTGGCACTTGGTTACAGGCTCCACGACATTGCACGACATTGAAATTCTTTGTGTCAAGCTCTATCGTTGCAAGTCTTTTGCCCTGTTCTCTGGCTGATAATATAAGACTGTTTTGCCGACCAAAATAGGTTGCTACGCAGTGGTGCATTTTCTCGCCCTCATCTACAAATTCTTCATAGCTTTTCAGAGGTTTTATCTCTACACCATCTGACACTATGCAGATACCAAAAAACTTGCTGTAGCTTTTCAGAAAATCCTCTTTCTTTACTTTTTTCTTACGGATTTGTTCACGTAATAACAGCTCATCGTATTTGCGTACAAACCAATCGTGCGTGGCTTTTAAATCTGTCGGCAATATATATTTTGGCGACATTGTGTCATATCCGCAGTTCCTCACCATACGTATTGTGTCGGTCCACAGCTGAAAGTCTGCTGGGTAGTAATTGTGTCGAACTGCAAGGCGTATCTGTGGCAAGAAATTGTGTATCTCATCTTCTCGCAAAGTGTTTAATATGTCTATACGGCCACACTTTACAAGGCTTTCAAAAGTGTTGTCTAAAAGCAATTTTTCGATGATATAATGCGGCGAGTGGGTGCATTGCTCAAAGAGCTGTCTATATGCACCGTTACGCTCTACAATCGGTAACAGTCTAACATACGGATAGACACAACCTGTAACAAAGTAACGGCTAAATCCGTGAAACGACCGGTAGTAGGTGTAGTAGTTCTTGCGTTGCAACTTCATATCTTTGTCGTAGTTATATCCGTCAATGTAGCGTGACAGCGGTTTGCGTGGCCGTGCTATTGCCGCCTCGTTTCCGTCTATGTCAGTAAACCATTGACTAACCTCAAAAATCTCATATCGTGCTGGGTGCAAAGGACAGGTGTACTGATGAATATAAAACGAGCGGATAATCTGCAAATCCTCTTTCGTTGTGATGATGTTGAACACAAAGATTTCTTTCTTCCAGCTAACACGGCGTGATTTCTCAACGGTGTACTTGGTGCCACAGTGCGGACACTTGTCCTTGCCGAATTTCGGTTTGAACTTGTGTCCGCATTCAAGGCAATACAATTCGTTTCCACCACGTAACAAAGCTTTGTGGTCGCAGGAGTGACGAATTGCATACTTGGTCTGTGCTTCTGTAAGAGCTGGTAACTTTACAGACAGGCGTTCTGCTTTCTTGTTTATCGTTTCTTTTCTCATAACTAAAACAAAGACATTTGTTGTGATGTTTCTGGCTCTTTCGACTTGGGCTTGCCCGGCTTGGCTCTCATCTTGGCAATTTGTTCATCTTCGAGACGTTTCATTGCGTTTTTCTTAGCAATCTCAATATCTGCTGGGGTGGGAGTGTAGGTTACGTTTGCCCCAATGTTTCCACCGCCTTTTATGGGCTTGTAGTCAATCTTTTCTTCATCGTAATAGTGGACTGCCAAACCATAGGTTTCTTCGTCGGAGAGGGCCACATATCCGTTCTTGTCGGCTTTCGCTGATACCTCGCCGAGAATAAACTTGCAACAATCCTCTATGGACTTGTTAGGATTTTTGTACTTTTCAGCAAACAACGTGTCTGTCGTTGCTCGTTGGTCTAAATAACGCTTTATTGCTTCTTCAAAAGGTGTCATACTTCCTCTAATTTGTTTAGTTCGTAATCATATTGATAACTGATACCATCGAAATCAATGGTGTAACCTATCTGCCCGTATGAGCAGAATAAGGGGCCTATAACGACGTTATGTCCGTGCCATTGAAAAGGTTGTAAGGTGCAATGCTTTTCAAGCGCAAGACTGCCCTTTTTTATCGCTGTTTGTAGCTTTTTAATCATCGTGTTAGTAAGTTAATAGACTAAAACCGTTGTTCCCGATGGCTGTGTAGTTGCGTTTGAAATACTTCTCAGCACCTTTGGCAAGCTCGTCGGGAAATTCTTTCTTTATGTCTTCGGCAGAACGTATCCATCCTAACAGTCGGGACACCTCTACGTTCATTGCCTTGGTAAACTCTTTGTTGAATTTTACGTGCATATTGCCGTTCATATAGATTTTGTACTCAAACAACACTTCTCCGTTTAATGTATAGACATAATACTTTTGTCCGAATGTTGTCGGCGCTTGGTAGTCTATTGTGTCAAATCCAAGGTTGCGTGCTATTGTGCGGATGTCTTGCATTGTTCTCGCACCCTCTAACGAGTTTGTGTCGAAGCCACTCCAAGTACTGCGGAACGGGCTGCTCATTATAATGCGGTAGTCCAGCACGTAGTGGCTGTGTTTTTCTGAACTCCATCGCCATCCGTCATATTCGAACAACCGAGTGTTGGATTTGTAAGGCTTCACGTTTTCACGGCTCGACAATTTCTTGTAGAAATCAACCAGCTGTGTGCCGTAGTAGTCATTTGCATTCTTAACAACCCACAATATTAGTGAGTAGATGTTGTCAACTGTGAAATCTACGGTGTAAAGCGTCTTAAAGTTGGTTTTCAGTTGGTCCCGGCTATTGTAGGTGAGGCGGCTTGTAATCTCATCAAATTCCTCAAAAACTCTGTCCCAGTAGAGGATTTTCAGACTGCGTATCTTTTGCAGAAAAGCTTCTTTCACAGCCTTTACAGAAAAGTTGAACGTCTCCAAAATATCCTCGTCAAGTTGCATTATGGCTTGCAGGTTGCGTACAAGGTTTTCATACTCTTCGTTATACATATCAACGAGGACTTGTGCTTTGCCACCCTTAACATCAACGAGGGCTTTCTCCATCCGTTCTTTTTGCTCTTTGTGCTTTCTCTTTTCTCTGTCGTAGTCGGTTTCAAGTTTTTCTGTCGTTTCCATTCCGAACGTCTTGTTGAAAAAAACATTGAAGCTATCCATATCAACATCCTCCTGCCGAGAGCTGTAGTAATCAGTATATTTTTTCTTTTCAAGTTTAACGAGATTGACAACTGCCCTTGCCTTGCGTTCAGCGTTGTAAAAGTCAAAAGTGCCGAGAGAACGTGCGTCTGTCTTATATGCTTCGAGCAATGATTTTATTTCATCGTTCTCGCTCCAACGCTGTGGTATCACCAAGAAAGCCTTTATGTAGTTGCCTTCTGCTATTATCTTTTTGGTCCATTCTTCATATTCCGAGTAAGGTGGGTTGCAGAAGATAACATCAACCGGCTTATCAAGCAAGGTTGTCTGCCAAAAATCTGTGCCGAGGCATATTGTATCTTTGTCAAGACGTTCCAGCAGTGGGCGGCTTTTTTTAATAACGTAGTAGTTCGAAATAGGCTCGTTTCTTCTGAAACTTTCGGCATAGTACCTTTCGCCTCTCATCTTGGCAAGGCTCTCTTTGTTTCGTTCTGCAATGTCGTGCGCCTCCTTTTGGCGTTTATACCATTGGCTCATATAGGTTTTGAACTTGCACGTACCACAGCCGATGTCAAGCACCGTACTGCCTTTCAAGTACGGTGCAACGACTTTCAAAATCTCGTCTGTTGTCGGGTAAAACTCGTAGTCCTCGTTGCGTTCTTTGAGGTCCATTACTATTTGGTTTGTTGTCATTCTTTTCTCCTTTCTTTTACTATTTTCACGTCCCCGACACAAACGTCAAGGTCGTTTTCTTTAATGTGATTAATTAACGATGGCACCATTTCAAAGCGTTTCACGCTCACTATGCCATTTCTTATTACAGCTAAACGTATCGTTTCGCCTGTGAACGTTACTTGGTACTTTGTCATCTTATTTGCTTATTGGTTCGTAATGACTACCTCTGTAACACTGGTCGCAACAACCGTGATTTCTGCAATTGTCGCAATATCCATATTTTCCATCGTTGTTCATTGCTTCCTCCTTTCTATTCTGTTATTACGTTTTCCAGACTAACATCTTGACCAGTTTCTTTGAGGTGTTGAACAAGGGCTCCAACAGATGTGAAAACCGTGTGCTTTGTACGACCGTCTGTCCTTGTGCTGGTGAATATCACCCAGCTACCATCTTTTGTAAATGTGATTTGTGGCATTTTTTTCTCCTTTCTTGTTTGGTTATTATTTTATGTGTTTTTTGTCGCATATCAGAACATCGCCAACTACATAATCGTTGGTAATGTTAGTGCTGTTTTTCATCCAGCAGGTAGCCTCGAAATTGAACGGCAAACCCTCAAACTTGCCTTCTTCGTTGAGGACCATAATCTCATTGCCGGATGTGGCCGAAACGATTTCTATATACCCTTGCACTACGTTTTGCAACTCTTAGTGTAGTCTGTACCGTTTTTTGGAGAGATTTCAATAACTTCTCCGTTGGCTTTTACAATTCTGTCAAGATTTTCTTCCATTTCGTTTTATCCTTTCTTAAAGTATGGTTTTGATTAACTCCGCTTTGTTCTGGAAATTTGCAAGTTGCCTTTTCTTTGTGTCAAGGTCAAGTTGCATTTCTACAAGCACCTTTACTAACTTTTGCAGGTTAAAGCGTTTGAAACACTTGCAAAATTCCTGCTTGCTGGTTTCGTCCGTGAGCATAAAAATATCCATTACCCACGAAAATTCGACATCGCTTACTTGGATGCCGGTCATTTCTTCAAATTCTGATTTGTTCATGTTGTTGTGTTTTTTTTATGTGAATTACTATTGTTTATAACATTCCGTTGTCGTAAAACGAGTAGTAGTCGGACTCGGTCAATATCACGTGGTCAAGAACCTTTATGTCGAAAAGACTTAAAGCTTCTTTTATCTTTTTGGTTAGTCCGATGTCATCCTTGCTTGCCTTAAGCGAACCACTTGGGTGATTGTGGACCAAAGCAACAGCCGTTGCAAGACTATCAATGGCGTACTTGGCAATTATGCGAACACCAACCAATGTAGCACAAATGCCACCCTGGCTTATCTTGGCCCAGCCTATTGGTTTATGGTTGGTTGCCAGCAGAATAACGAAGAAGCTTTCAAACAGCTCCAAATCGTCAAAGTAAAAACTGCGTGCGAACTTAGCAATGTCCTTAGAATCTTTGAAACATTCTTTGTACTCTACAAAATCGTTCGTTTTTTTGCAATATATTTCAAGGCGTTTTGCTTTCATTGTTATGCGTTTTTATGGTTATTTATTATCTCTTTCGCCCAAGTCAAACTTTGCTCGGACCAACTATCTGATGTTTCGTTTTCTGGGGTTTTGATAAAAAGCATATCTCCTGTACCATCTCCCCACCAATCGGAGAAATGCGAAAAATCGTAGCCGTGTATTCCGCAAGGTGTCAGTTTTTTGTAGAGTTGCTTAAACATGTTAGGCAACATGCGGCGTTCAAAATGCTCTCCGAGGTAGGCATCGTTGGTGCAATATCCCATTGCCCATTCTTCAACATCTCCATTGTCGGAAAGAAACATTACTTTTGCATCACCCCACTCGCCTTGTTGTATTGTGTCGGCAAGTAGCAACGCTTCCTGTTCTGTGAGCTCGTAGCTCTTAATCATTTCTTTAAAAGTCATATTATCTCCTTTTTTTATTTATTGTTTCTTTCAAGTTTATCAATTTCTTGCTTTAATTCTTCACATCTTTTCAAGTGAAAATCGTAATCTCTCCAAGCTGTTTTATCATGTGGAGAACAAAGGCAAATTTTAGCCATCATTCTTTTTGCCCTCATTTCATCGTTGAACTCTTTCATCAACTCAATCAGTGTTTTCATTTTGTCTCCTTATTTTGTTTATGCTGAATATGTTTTTTCCCAATCGGAACCAGTCAGATGACTTGCTGTGAAGCGTAGAGGGTTGCAACCACAGGGCGTGAACACAAACGTGTCGTTTTCCTCATCTTTGAACCCAGATTTCTCATCACGTAACCAAGCGTGGTAATTGTGAGTTACAGCGTCTGAACTGACAGCAAATCCACGTTCTTTAAATTCGTTGCAGATGTCAAAAAGCGTTCTAACACTCATATCAAGCGTTGTTTCGCAATTTTCGAACTCAACAGGCCAAATATCAACTTCAATGATATTATCACCGTCTTTCTTTTCTCTAATCTTAAGGTTATTTCTACTCATTTTTTTTCTCCTTTCTATTTTATCATTTCTTTATAAATTTTGAGTTATACCATTTTGTTATTATCTGCATAACATTTTCGAGGTTGCAGGAGGTTGCATACTCTCCACCCTCTTCATTTCCAAATACCCAGTTGTCACCATCTGACCAGAGCAATCTTCTTTGATTGTAACCGCTGGGAGTTGGGCGTTCAAAGACGAAAGACTCCCAATCATCATCCCAGATTGGCGTCATCAGCTTTTTCACTGCGTTATACATCTTTTCGACACGTTTTATGTACCGAATTTCCCAATTTGGTATAATGCTGGGTGCAGATTGACAATATCCAAAATATTGGACTGCAAGGTCCTCAAAGGTGTGGTACGTTCTCATCTTACTTCTAATATTGTTCGGTTCTTGTGTCATAACTTTCTGTCTTTTAAATGTTTATAAATTTTATATGTGCAAAGATATTATTTTTTTTTGAAATAACCAAACGTAAATTGCTCTATACCAGCCATTTACTCACTTTTAGCCTGCTAAAACTTTAGTAATTAATGTATTATAGAGTATGTTAAATAATGTTAAATATTTTTATGTAACTCGCTGAAAGCCTGCAAAATAGCTATTTTAGGCTGTGAAAAACTGCAATTTTGCGTGTAATTTACTGAAAATACGATAGTTATCCAGCTGTTGAAACGGTTTTTAAACCATTTGTGGCTAATTTTGGCTGTGGTGAGCTAAAATCTGGTGGGTGGGGTGTTATAGGTCGCTGTGGGTGAAAATGGCTTATTTGGGCTAAAATCTGCATTTTTCTGGCTGTTTCTTGGGGTGGGTGGGTGTGCAGCAGAGGGCAATTAAACTGGATGAACGAAGCAAGTTATAACATTTGTTATCCATTTGATAATAAATGTTACTTTTTTGTTACGTTTTTGTTATCGTAAAAGAAAAAAAGAAAAGAAAAAGAAAATTCCTCCCCTTATAAACCCTACCTTATAAGAAAAAGAAAATAAATAAAAGAAAAAGAAAAACGCCAAAAATGGCGTTTCTCATTTTTTCTGGGTGGGCAAAAAAAAGACTGGCACAATGGCCAGTCATCAAATAGCTGGATTGATTAAACTATTTTTTTGAGCAAGCGTTTTCCAACAGCAAGCAGGATGTCGTACACAGCGTTGCCAACAACATTCTCGCCAACACCAACAAAAAACTTGGTCCTGTTGTCAGCCGGCTTATAGAGAAAATTGTCTGCAAGCTTTTTTTTGTCGGCTTCGCTCAATCCAGCGTAAAATTCGGAGAGAGCTTTGTACCGCAAGTAATCTCTTTGCGACATCACTCCAGAAAATATTTTCTCACATCATACTTGCCATCTTCATCGCATAGCATATTGAGCGACATCCGCCAAACGGCACGAACATAATCTGCGTTGGCTACATCTGTCGGCTCTATACCCAGCAACTCTGCTATAACCTTGCCATTGTCGCTGTGGACTGCGTTCATAACTACCCACAAGGAATAGGTGTTAAAGACTGTCTCACGTTCACACTCCAGCGACAGGGATTGCAAGGCATTGTGCCACGTATCATAGTCCCACGCTGCTGGAGGGGCCATTTCTGCGACAATACTTTCAGCTTCGCTCTTGGCAAGGTACTGGCGCCATTTGATAGCACACAGGGTTTCAATATAACGCTCTGCTTGCTCTGGATTGGTGTCAATGATATGGCACATCATCTGTTTCATTACCGTGCCAAATAACAGCATATACTTCTGATTGCCAGCAACAGCCATTTCGCCATACAGGGCATCAAACTTACTTTTTAATTCTTCTCTTGTCATTTGTTTTCGTTTTTGGGCAGTTCGGACAACTCACTTTCGGTATCGGTCGGCCCGCCTGCTTTGGTGGTGTAAATACTTTCATAAACTCTGCTATAAATTTTGTCAATAACTCCACAGGCTAATTCAAGCCACACAGCAAGGTAAGCACAGAGGAACGATATTGCGACTGTGGCAATGGCGTTGTGGCACGTAATAAGACAATACACTAAAACACACCAGAACGAAAGGCACTTGGCACAGTTCAGTATCGGTATCTTGTGGCGTATCACATCCTCTACAGCTTCTATCAATCCGAGGTGATTGGCCAGCACAGCACTCAATACCAACATCGCAATATCGCAGTCCATCGGTTACGCTCCTGTGGTTACATTAAACGATGTAGCAATTGCTATTGCGTCGGTAACGTTGCAACAGTCTTGCAGGTTGGTGGGCGTTGCCACGGCGTTACCCGCTGTAACGGTGGGCGTGGCTGCAGACGAGCAGGGGACGCACATTGTGACATAAATATTGTCCGTTACGGGGCATTGGTTACACTGACATCCGCCTACCTTGTAGGGCTTGTAGGTGACTGTGCCGCTACACAGCACATCGCAGCAATAAGTGCCATTTCCAACGCTGTGAGGGTCGTTGAGCACTTGGAATTTGAGGTCTGCCGTTACGGGGTACATACCGCTTGCACACAGCTTGCGGTTTCCGCAGGGGTAGTGTGTGAGGTTGAGCAGATAGTTTGCATTGGCGGCTGTTCCGCCTGGGACTAACGTGAGAAAATCTATCTCCGTTGAGCCGTTTTTACATTTGCATGACATAATTTTTACACTTTAAAGTTGAACTTTTGTTTGATTTTCTGGACGGTCTATTCTCTACACCTCCCGTCATTGTGCTTCTTGTTCGTCATTGTCCGCCAGAGGATTGAACACAGCTTTGCTTGTTATTGACTCACGCAGGCTTTTCACTTCCTCCGAAAGCTTTTCTACAAGTCTCATCGCTATGTTGCTCGTCTGTGCGGCACAGTAGATTTGTTGGGCCATACTGCATTTCAAGCAGTCGCCGTTACATTTTTTCTCCATTAGCTGAAAAATTTGATTATCTCGTTTCTTACAAAAATGTTTTTCTCCCAATTCCCAATTGCTTGGGCAATCTTTGTAGCACTAACAGCCCTGCCCTGCTTGGCGTGCTGATTGATAAATGATACAATTGCCTGCCGAGCTTGTTCAACCTCTTCCTCGCTATTGGCGTAAACATTGAATTTTATCTCAAATCCTTTCATCAGTTTATATTTTCAAGTGGTTCAACAATGGTTTCAGCTGTCTTTGCCAATGCTGGCAAATTCTTGCCTCTTGCGGCCATTATGCCTCTAAAGATTTCGTATGCTTGTGCCAGTCCATCTTTGTTCTCACTAATCAGCTCTGTAATGCCATTTACTGCATTGCGAGTGCTGTCAATCCAACTGGGTGGCACTGGGTCGAACATAGGTAAATCTTCCATATCTGCAATAAAATAGTCGTAAAGCTTTGTCGCTTCATCAACGTTGCCCTGTGCTACCAGTAAGCAATATTGTTTCAGTGTTGCTTTTGACGTTGGCTTATAAGACTGTATCATTGACATCGTGCGTTCCTTTTTTCGTTTTCCGAACATAACTACAAAGATTTAAAGGGAAAGCAAGCCGTGATTTTCTCACAGCTTGCTACTCTGGGTTTCAGCCGTTGCAACCGCAATCGTCGCAACCACACTGACGGCGGCCGCTTACTCTAACAACCTCGATGGGGTTTTTGGAGTACTGACCTGTCATAAGTCCAGCGGTTACGGTGTTGGTGGCGTTTGCTATTGCCGAGAGTTCAGCCTGCTGAACAGCCGACAATGTGCCTTGCTGACTTCCGCTTACGGTGTCGCTGATAGTGATGCTGAGGTTTTTGTCTCCCTCTATACGCTCACTGCGTTCTGCGGCTACAGTTCCGGCTAGTGTTTGCACCAAATCACGCAGACCGTCATTTTTGGCGGTAGCGACTTCCTGTGCTGTACGTGCGGCTTCACGGGCTTGCGATGCTTTGGCTGTGGACCACAGACCAACACCGATAGCTGCTACAACACCTGCCACGCCTGTAACAAGGCCAGCGATACCTACTCCGCTGGTGCGGTTACGGCTCTGCATATTGGAGATTTTGACTTGCTCGTAAGGTGTCATACCTTCAAGGCTTCTCAATGCCATAATGTCATTAGTTTCGAGTGCCATAATTCTTTGTGTTTTAGAGTTATACTTTTATTGAATTGTGTTAGCTAACAATAGCAAAAGTACAACGTAAAACAAGGGCCACAAAATAATGCGTGTCCGAGTTCGTGCCCTATTCGTACCGACCTGCGGAAAGTGGTTGTAACAAAGGAAATGACACAAAAAAAGCAGTCGTTATTGACTGCCTTAGTTGTTAAGTCCGAGTTTCGCTCCAACGGAGGCCGCTATTATCCTCATTGTTCGGTCGCTTTTCAGTCGGTCGTTATAGCCGTTGATATGTTTCTTGATTACGCTTTTGCTCAAACCAGTATAATGCTCTATAAAACGTCTCGTAAAGCCTTGCAGTTCCAACATCCTAATCAACAATGCTCTTGCCATTGTAGCCTCGTAGGTGTTGCTGTGTAACCAGTTTTCTTGTAGTGGCAAAGTGTCCTCTATGACTTCGAGTGTATTTCTATAAACATCTTCAAATAGCTTCATTCACCAGACTTTTTTTTCTTTCCCTCTTTTTTCGCTTCTTTCTTGCACCACTCAATGTAGGTGTTGTACTTCTCAAACTCTTCTGGTTTGGTGTCTCGCTGTCGCAGAATTGATAGCTCATCATCAACGTCATATTCTTTACGTATCAAACCTACTACTCTGTCCTTATATGTTGGCGTATCTTCTTGTTGAGTTGGTATAACTTTGGTCCAACCATCGTTTTCTAATTGTTGCAAAGTTGGATTTGACACAAAATGACCATTAACACGGATTGTCGCTATAACTTTCCCATTTTTTGTTTCTGCGTGAAACACATCTTTTCCTTTTTTAAAAATCATAATTTTGTTAGTTTAGTGTTATTTTAATATCTTTTATATAAGCTTGCGAATCGACACCAGCACTACTCCAAGGGCTTGCCAGAACTGCAAATCTACTGGGTGTTAAATTGCTATCTGTCTGTTGCTTTGTGCAAATATAGACATCATCTGTGTAATAGTCAAAACTACCGCCTAAATATCTAATGATTTTAATGTGTGCCCACTGATTTGCAGGGGCGTAACCACCACTTCCTCCAGCGGAATTATAGATATACTGGGTTGCAGTACAGGTGTTCCCATTATATAAGGCCATACACGGAATATATTGCACAAACGAAACAGCTTTTATATCAAATTCTATCGTCCAGTTCAAATTCAAAAGCGTTGTTATTGGCAAATTCAAATTATTCAAATATGATGCGTTGGTATTCTGTTTAGCTTTAAACAAATAAGCATTTTCAGCGGCATCCCACGAAATGTTACGTGTGTTATTCCAGCTATTAGACCCACTAACAACTTCCGTCAAATCACCATCGTAAGCAAGGGGCAGGTGTAATACAAGATTACTGTTGCCTGCTTGACCACCCATCAATCTTCTTCGTGATGTGTTCATAGTATTTCCTTTCGTCTAAAATTCAGAGAAGCTTGCAAGTCCTTCCTCTATGCTGATTTCATAATGCTTTCCACCTTGTATTGTTGGGGCTGTTCTGTCACGCCACTCAATAATGTTGCTTGGCCAGTTCACAGAACAACCACCGCCATCTGTTTCAAAAAAAAGATGATATTCGCACTCAATATCCGAGTCGCTGGGCGGATTTAGAGTAAAATCAAGGCTTGTCAGTTGCCCAGAGAACACGTACAAAATATTAGGTTCCAGCGTTTCTGATGGCGAATTGCCAGCAATTTCCATCCTTTTTCTACTGGTTTCTATCGGATAAGAATTTCCGTTAAGTGTTACTTCTTTTATTGTTGCCATTTATCTGATTATTGAATTGTGAAAACTAAAGAATTGCCGTTCACTGTTACAATAGAGCCTGTATCGGTGATTTTAAGTTCATTATTGATAACATTTATAGATACTGTGCTGTGCCATTCGATATTACCGTTTCCGATAATACTTTCACCATTGACAGTTTTGAAATACGTTGTTCCAGTAAAAGTACCCTCGCCTACTGTCGGGTCTCCAGTGCTGTCGTTCCATTTCGGCCTGTTGTTGAGGTCATCATAATCTGTTACACCGCCGCCACCACCACCACCTACAGATGTGGCTGACAATGCAACCCAGTTGGTATCATCCTCATCTGGAGGATTTTGTTGCCTAACACCATCAACCAAACATCTGAAAGTAGCAAAGTTGGTATCATCTATTTGTACCCTCACTTGGTCGCCCTCATTATAGGTTGCATTTTCGTTAAAGTCCCCTCTAAAACAAGCTACAGTGCTTTCATCATCTTCGCTCTGCATTTTCGCTTTTTTCATCTTTAAACCTGTGGGCGTGAAATGCAAGCCAACGGAGCCAAGATTACCGAGTACAAATTCTGTTGAGCCACTTGCAAGGTTAATAGATAAATTTCCATCAACATCCTTGATTTTACTTCCTATAAATTCAACAGTTTCGTTTCTTGCTCTACCAATCCACATTTCCACTGTTCTGTAGGGGTGTGTGGCTTCTACGGTGTAAGCTATTCTGCTGACCTTTCCAGCCCAAATAAGGTATGACGTTACTTCGTTCCTGTTGTTCGTTATTTCAAATATCTTACCCTTTTCAGTGGCTTTAGAACGTAACCAAGCTTCTCTAACATACACACTGCCAGAAGATTGCGTACCACTATTTAGACTGATATAGATGTTATACTCTTTATCGTATGCAAGCGGTTGCGAGCTATTATTGATAGTCCAGTTTCTCCCAAAATCTCTACTGCGGAGGGTGCCAGACAACAGTTGAGAATTAATACAAGCGTAATGTAAATTTGAGGTATCACCAGCACAGGTAAACTCCATATCAAGCGTTATGCCATTGTTGCCAATGGGATTTTCTGTTTCTACAGCTACAGTGGCAGTGGTTCCAATTTCCGTGCTTGCGTGTAAGCTGGTCGTTTTTCTTCTTGGCAGAAAATCTGACACAGTTACATCATACTCATAGCCTTTAATAAGGTCTCGGCTATACTGCGTTATTCTAATTTTGTGGTTTATGCCAATATCAGTATCTTTCACCCACATATATTTTCCACACTGCAGTATATCTTCTTCGTGTGTTCCATAGTTTGTAGATAATTGCGAGCCGTAATGTTCAACGATAAAATCATTGGATAACTTAACGCTGTAAGAGGCTTGGGGCTGACTTACATCATCGAATTTCGACTGTGCCGCAGATAACAGTTCTCTTTCGGCCCTTTCAACATACGACCACGGCAACTGTATTCCAGTAAATACAAACGAGTCACCAACTTGTGGCTTTATAGTAGAATTTGGGTAAAACAGAGGGGCTGTAGTACCAGTGTCTGGGTCGAAAGCATCTGGGTCTTCATTATGTTTCAACTTCAACCTCAAAAGACCGTGATTGTAATCAAGTCCATCACCACTGGCTACAACATTGAACTGCATACCAGAAAGGTCTCCACTGGTAAAGGTGATAGCTATCGTTTCGCCAGTCGAAATATACTTGTATGTACCCTCTACATTAGCTGTATAGCCAGACAGAACGTTGCCGACTGCAGATAGGTTGCTGAGTTTAAGATATTCTATTTTGTCTGCATCTGAGTTTCCCCATTTAGCGTTGAGGTCGAACATTGTAGGCTCTCCAGAGGCTTGTGAAATATAAATGTAGAAATCACTTCCAGCTGTTATTGTGCCAACTCTGCTGATATGAAAAGTGGCGTGAGGTTTAATCTCATCGAAATTAACAACACCCTCTCTAATGCCGAACGTCTGGCTGGGGTTGGCACCGCCTGTAGTAGTGTTTATAAACGAGTCATTTTTGCCACCTTGCGTATAGTGCAACACATTGTTTCCATCCCTGTATGGCGTTCCATTGTTAGCGTTTCTCGCTTTAGCAAGCCCCAGACGTGTGTTGAAATAGTGTGTGGGCAAATTCTCTGAACTTCCAAAAGCAAACATCTTGGTTAGCAAATTCTCTGTACTGACTGCATTGCGTTTTATCTCATACAGCCCTTTGCCTTTGCCATACTCAAATGGGTGGTGCTGTTGGTTACTGTCCTCAATATCAAAGATGTCGTTCTGTGACGTTTTATCACGCTCAACAATATCTATTGTCTTAACTCCCTGTTGGTTCTCTGAAATTACATATTCATACTTTCCAACACCCTCACCCCACGTTTCACAGATGTTTTGCAACACGTAAAGACAATTCTGGCCATCAAAACTCAACGTCTGTGCGTCTGATGGCATAACTGCTGATAATGGGTTGGCTACAGTCCATTGGTTCGGATAAACACGGTTGGCGTTGTTCACAACGAGGTTCAGAAACTCCGCCATAGTACCAGTAAAATCGTCTCTTGAAATGTTGTTCAACGGATTGCCATTGCTACCAACAATCAGGAACGTTACATTGATAAGCTCATACTTAACACTCTCAAAGGTGAAAGAGTATTTGAAATGTCTCTCGCTGGTCTTTGTCACTGGAGGTGTCTGGTTTAGTCTGAACTTGGAACCAGCGTGTATAATATAATCACCAATAACGCAGTCGGTGATGGGTGCCACACTCTCCATCTCTATATTGATAACATCGGAAGCCATATACTGAACTTCGTGCTTCATACTGACAATTTGTCGCAGTGTGGCAGGATTGTTGTTATTCCAACGTATAAACTGGCCGTTAGAACGCTTATAGAAGCCGTATAAGTCAATATTATTTTCCATTGGTGGTTTATGTTGTGGTTACTGTAAAATCGGCTGGATTGCCGTAAATAAGCAGGTATTTGTCCGCAGGGGTGTTCTGGATTGTGGTAGGTGTCGTGCCACTATTTATCACATTGTAGGTCCAAGTGGCTGTGTTGTTTGTGTTATCCCAAATGCAATACTTACACAGACGTGTGGCTGAAATCACCACCGTTGAAATGTTGCTGTCGTTAAGATACACAACCTCTTTGTGTGGCTCTGGCTCAATGAGCTTAAGCGAGAACGTGCCAATCATCTTATGCTCGTTCCACGACTTGTTGTAGGACACACCACCATCTTGATACACCATATAATGCAGAGGGGTGGCGTTACCAGAAAATTCCACACGTAGATAGTGCAAACCAGCACCCATAAACAACTCACAGAAACTGTTGCACTTGGTGATAAAATCACCGTAACCGTTTGCCGACACCCAGCAATTAAGCGTGATTTCTCTTGCTTGATATGTTCTGCGAGATAGGTCTATTATATAACCATCCCTGTCGTTCCAGTCGGTCTTTAATGGCGTTTTTTGCTTGGGCAAGTCAGTAAGTCCTTTGCTCTCACTTATGCCAACGCCATAGTCTTTAAAATCGTGTCCGTCTATGCTGTAAGTTACCATACTGATTAAAATTTTAAATCATCTTCGTCTAAAAGTGTGTAAGTAAAGCTATTGCCGTACCTCGCTTTTTGTCGGTTGCAGAGTATTATAAATTCCGCAAATTCTGCACCATTGGCGAAAACTTGACATCCAGCACTCCAATTATCAACTGTGGCACTTGTGCCGTAAGGATTGCTACGATGGATATTTATTCCAAACAAACCATTCTGGATTGTTGCTTTGCTTAAATCGTACACCATATCTGTGTTAGCGTCACGATATACAGCAACAGGTTTTGTCTGCACTAATGCCTCATATTTGCCATTGTGTTTTCCAATGGACCAACAACCTTTGTACTGATTAGGTACAAGTATAGCTGTGCCTTTCGGATTGCCCAGATTTTGCATATAGTAACGCCCCGGCTCAGTCGTAATGTTGTAAACTTTGATATTTAGCTGTTTATCAACGTAGTAGAGTACCATAAGATAATCATCAAACTTGTTTATTACCTTTCTGTTCTGGTCGGATCGTATTCCGATGATGTTGAGATTGTAATCACCATTGCGGAAATAGGAATAACCTTTACGTGCCATTGCTTCGGCAACGGCTTTTTCTATTAATTTGTTTTTCAGCGTTTCTTTATCCATTGTCTTATAAGTTGTCTAATGGTTGTCTAATGGTTGTCTAACTGGCTTCAAATCTTTCACATCTTCTTCCAACACATCGCCACTTATTTTTTATCGTCATTATTTACTATGTTTTCAGCTTCTTCTGTGCCGATGCTCAATTTCTCTGCTATTTCTCCAATCAAATACCGCTTGAACAATCTAACAAAAGCAAAATTGGGCTTGATAATAAGTATATTGCCAGCGGCTGAAAACAGCTCTATACAGGCGGCAATAACGGCCACAATCCGTGTAAGCACTCCCCAGCTCTCATTAAGACTTCGTTCGCATATCAGAACAATAAGCAACGTGCCTAAATAGATGAGCGTTTTGGTTATCGTTTCACGTAATAGCCGTGAAAGGACAAATTTTTTTTGCTTAACAGCAACAGCGACACCCCAAATTAAATCCCAGCCTATAGCAACAAGTACAATAAGCAAGCTCACTCCCTCGTTACCAAGCCAAGCAACAAAACTTGTAAATACGGCCAGCAACCAGCCGAACACATTACTGAAAACTGCAGGTATCTTCATAATGATATGTGTAAAATGTTCCATTTTTAGTGTTTTTTAGCCCGTTTGACGTGTTTTTATTTATTTTGAATATGTTTTATTGTCTGATAAAAAATCTTCGCTTATTTCATAAATTTGAGCCTTATTATCCATCCAAGCACAGAGAGCAAAAAAAGCAGGCCGAACAATGCGGCAACCCTCGCCCAAACTTTTCCATTTCCATTGGTGGGCTGTGGCACAGGAACATTGACGACCTGCGTTCGTACAATAGTGTCTGGATTGTTAGTTATCGAAGCAAATATGGTATCTTTCATAACGATAAGTTGCACTTTCACTTTCTCTTTCTCGAATAGAAAGGTGTCGCATACTACAATGCTGTCAGCTATCGTATCTCTTTCGATAACAAACATTGTATCAACTTGCCAACCCTCTTGAAATATGGTGTCCCTTACTGTTACTGTTACCGTTTTGAAACAGTCTGGGCAATGACGTTCAACAAAAGCAAGCCGCCTTTCACAGCGTCGCTGTGTAGAACAGCTTGCTAATAACAACAAACATAGAAATATGAAGAAAAGTAACTTGGTTCTCATTACGCTCCCATTCTTTGTGAATAACTATTATTAACTGCGGTTTCAACTCTGCCGAGACGGTCGTAAATCTGCGGTAGGAATGCCGAGTTGTGCGCTATCACGGCCACGTTGTTCGATATGTTGTTTTGCAAAATCTCCTGTATCTCTATCTGATGAACACGTATGGCGTTCATCTGGCCTGCAACAATGCTCATAGTTTCCTCGCTGACACCTTTCTCAGCAGCAGAGAAGCTGTTGCCGGAAACATCGTCAAGCGATATGCCTTCCGCCTCTATCAAATCCTGCGTTCTTTCGTATAACTGACGTGCATAACCTTTTATCCCACGCAAAGCGGTGAACGCTTCATCTAATTCGTCTTCCTGCAAT
>JAEEGH010005123.1_pt1 | contig 33143 bp, 24 predicted proteins | sample 9134181 | NCBI WGS metagenome assembly JAEEGH01 (sample SAMN16246544, study PRJNA631951) | gut metagenome | biome: gut microbiome; feature: rumen; material: DP-attached | host: Bos | place: Iran: Karaj | collected 2018-10
TGTGCCAGAAGCCGAGGGAAAGCGCCGACATCAGGATGCCGGAACGTCCGGAGCGGCGATACTGCATCAGACCGTCGTAGCGGTCGGGGTTGGGGGAGTAGATGGGGTCGAGCATGGGAGGATTGGGGTTGGGAGGGGTTGAGAAAGAGGACAGAAGCTTATTGAGTGGAGCTAGAAGCTCTTGATAATCTGTTAGGTCAGCAGGATTTCTAGGAGCATCAGAATGAAGAAGATAACGAAGGGTAGGAGCGGGATGATGAAGAAATATGTATTGTCATCATATTTCTCTGTCATTTTGAGCCCCCATCGGAACAAGGGCGTCAGATAGACGGGAAAGAGCAGTATGAGCCCAAACATCAGGTATCTACACACCATATCGACGAGCCCATGTTCGGGTTCATCGAAAATGAACACACCACCAAAGACCATAAGTGGCCAGACTATTATCCCTGCTCTGAAGCGATGATAATACTTGTGCTGTGAGGCTGTTACTCTACCTCCTAAGGTGGGTTCGGGGTGGACGCGGAGCATATCGTTTTATGGGGTTATAAGTTGTTTGCGCAACTTTTCCAATCGGTAGAGTCGGAATATCGGAATACCGTTATACCGGAATATCGTGATAACGAAAAGGCGAAGAACCGTGATAACGAAAAGCTGAAAAACCGGGAACAAGAAACGCTGAAAGCCGGGATAACGGCAAAAACGGGAGGCCTTTATTTGGTGTCCTCTGTTTCGGCTTTTCCGGCGGCTTCAGCCTTGGCGGCTTCGGTATTCTTGTTGAGGGTGGGGTAGGCAATGCGGGCGTGGTTGATGGTGATGAGCTGCGAGATGAAGACCTCCTTGCACTGCTCAATTTCGTGCAGGGTGATGTCGGCATCGTTTAGGCGACCTTCTACGAGGAGGTCGTTCGTGAGCCGTTCCACCGTCTCGCGTATGCCCTTGCGGGTAAGATCCTTGATGGAGCGGGAGGCGGCTTCAATCTTGTCGGCTATCATGACGATGGCCTGTTCCTTGGTCATGGGGTCGGGACCGGGATAGGAGAAGAATTCCTGGTCGGGCTCCTGGTCGGGATGTTCGTTGCACCACTTGACATAGAAATACCTCACTTGCGAACGCCCGTGGTGGGTACGAATGAAGCCCAGGATGTCTTCGGGCAGCTTCTGCTTTTCGGCAAGTCGGATGCCATTGGTGACGTGCTTCTTGATGGTCTGCACGGCATCTTCAATCGACAGTTCGTTCAGCGGGTTGTTGTGCTGCTGGTTCTCGGTGAACATGTTCGGGTTGGCGAGTTTGCCGATATCGTGATACAGGGCGCCGGTGCGCACCAGGGCGATGTTGGCGCCAATCTCCTTGGCGGCTGCAGCCGAGAGGTTGGCCACGTTGAGCGAATGGTTGAAGGTGCCGGGAGCCTCCTCCGAGAGGCGGAGCAGCAGTCCCTTGCCCATGTTACAGAGTTCGACCAGCATCACGCCCGACGTGTAGCCAAAGATGTTCTCGAAGCTGTAGATGATGAGGTAGGAGAGCAGCAGGAGGATCGCGTTGAGGACCATCATGGTGGCAATGGATGGAGAGACGCCTGCCAAGGTGGCCTGGTTGGCAAGGGTGTAGATGAGGTAGGTGCCCAAATAGCCAATGCCGGCAAAGACACTGGTGTGCATCAGCTGTTTGCGGTCCTGCAGTCCATCCTTGAGGCTGAACACGATGATCATGCCGACAATGCTTTGGATGATGACGTATTCGAAGCGCGAGGGCGCTATGAAGGAGCAGAGCAGCACCATGACCATGTGGCAGAAGAATGCCGTGCGTGAGCCGAAGAAGGTGCTGATGAGGATGGTGACGATGCCGATGGGTACCAGATAGACTGCGCTGATGTCCATGTGGCTGGCAATGGACGACAGGATGGCCATGATGGTGATGGAGCCGACGATGACGAAGATGTTCGCCTGACGGATATAGATATGCCTGCGATAGAGCCCCAGGAAGACGAGGATACTGCTAAGCAGGAGGGCAACGACCGAGAAGCGTCCCACCCATTCCCAGGCAAGGCCAGACGAAAGGCTGCGGCGGTGCTGCTGCTCCTTTCGGTAGGAATTGAGGATGTCGAAGGTGCGCGGAGTGACAATCTCACCGTTGTCGATGATACGGCTTTCGGCAAGCACGACGCCGCTGGTGTAGCTGACCTGCTGGCGCAGACGCTTGTACTCGAGGTTCATGGCAGCGGTGTCGCTGACGAGGTTGCTGCTCAGAAGCCGCTGCAGAGGCAGCGTTTCGTATTCCTTGGCAAAAAGCGAGTCGCTGCGCAGCAGCTCGTAGGCCTGCATTTCGCTAAGGAGTGTCTGCTTGGGCACGGTGGAAACCTCGTCACCATCGACCAGGATGACATCTGCCGAATGAACCTGGGCCAACCGGCCCTGTTCCTCGCCGGTGATGATGCCTTGGCGATAGATCTGCTCAAGCGTCTGCTGCAGATGGGTGCTGGCCTCGACAGGTAGTTTTGATCCTGTCTTCTGGAACAGGAGTAGCGCGTTGTCGCGCACCTTGGAGTCGAAGGTGTAGCGTGGGACAATCTGGTTGCGGATACTGTCCTCGATCTGCATGACTGCCGAGTCGCTGCGGAAGATGGGGAAGTCGTAGGGCGCGATGAGGCGGGCATAACGCCAGGGCTTGCCCACTTCATACTCATAGTGGAAATTCTCTTGGCGTGGGAAGGACCACGTGATGAGAAAGATGGCCACGAGCACGAAGAGTGTGCGTACGATGGTTTGGCGCGGGTCGAGTTTTTGCTTGGGCATGGGATGGGAATACTAAAGATCGAGGGTCTTTTCGATGTTGCCGGCGGGGCCTGTGGTGCGGGTCTTGGCGGGCTGACGGCTGACGGCCTTGAGCTGGCCGAGGTCCGATAACTTGCGGTTGTAGGCAGGAAGGTGTTCGAGACGCTCGATAAGCTCTTCGTTGGTGAGGTCGGCTTCGTCGAGGATGTAGTACGCCTTGCGGGTGTCGTCGAGCAACATGCGGTTGGCTGTCTCTTCGCCATAGAAGTGGCGGATAGCCTCGATGCCTTCGATGGGATCGCTGGTAGGACGAGGTGTGGGAGCAACAGGCGTAACGGGCGCAACGGGTGTAACGGGTGTCGCGGGTTCGGGCTTGGAGACGGATGTGGCCACTGCAGGTTCCGTTTTGGGGAGAGGAACCGTTTCGACGACAGGTATGGGAGCGGGCTGGTCGAAGAGACTGGGTTCGGACACGGGAGGAACAATGGTCTCGACCTTCGTCTCGACAACGGGTGTCTCGGTCTTGGGTTCTGAGACTGGGAAGGGTTCGGCCGGCAGGGTATTTTGGGCAAGCTCTTCCTTCAGGGCTTCAATCTTTTCCAGAATCTCGCGTTCGCGCTCCTTTTGTTTCTGGCGCTCGATTTCGGCTTCGAGGGCACGCACCGCTTCGAGCTTCTTGTCGCAAGCCGTCTCGTATGCCTTGTCGAGCCGGGTTATTTCTTCGTCAATCGAATCATCGATGGTAAGGATGTCGGCCTTGGCCGAAGCTTCGCGGAGGGCAGCAAGAAGGATATCGGCAGCTTCCTGGTAACCGTCAAATTCGCCGACAAGATTCATGCGTTCTGCAATGGCTGCACGCAGTTGCTGCTGCAGCTCCTTGACCTTGTCCTCGAGCTGGGCACCGACGATGATGTCGCCCGTGTTGTGGTTCATGGCGAAACCGCTGGCCAAAAGGATGATGCGGACGTCATCGCCCAGATCCTCGTCGTACATGGCGCCCCAGATGACTTCGATCTCGCTGTTGAGACTTTCGACGAACTTGTTCATCTCGGCGATTTCGGACATGGAGATGGGATTGTCGTGGCTGAAGCAGAGCTCGAAGAGCAGATGCTTGGCATCGGTGATCTTGTTGTCCTGCAGGAGCGGGGAGGTCTTGGCAGCCTCGATGGCCTTGCTGAGCCTGTTTTCGCCACTGGCACTACCGGTGGAGATGAGTGCCACACCGCCGCCACGAAGGGTGGTGGAAACATCGGCAAAGTCGAGGTTGATGTAGCCACGCTTGTTGATGATGTCGGAGATGGACTTGGCCGCCGTGGTCAGCGTATCATCGGCCTTGCTGAATGCATTGCCGAAGTTGAGGTCGGGATAGATGTCGATGAGGCGGTTGTTGTTGACGACGAGCAGTGCGTCGCACCACTTCTCGATGGCCTTGACACCATCGAGGGCCATCAGAATCTTCTTTTTGCCCTCGAACTTGAAGGGGATGGTGACGATGCCGACGGTAAGGATGCCCAGTTCGTGGGAGATCTGAGCCACGATGGGCGCGGCGCCTGTGCCAGTGCCACCACCCATACCGGCAGTGATGAAGACCATCTCGGTGCCATCGGACAGGGCCTGGCGGATGGTTTCGGCGTATTGCTCGGCGAAGTTGCGTGCAATCTCAGGCTTTGCGCCTGCACCTAATCCCTTTTCGCTGATGAGCAGCTTGTTGGGGATGTTGGAGCCATCGAGGGCCTGCTTGTCGGTGTTTATGATGAGGAAGGATACATCGTCGATGCCGGTTTCGAACATGTGATCGACGGCATTGGAGCCGCCACCGCCTACACCGACAACCTTGATGATGGAGTGGTTCTCTTGAGTCGGCTTGAAGTCGAAATCGAGGAGAGGATTGTTGAGATTATTCTGGTTTCCCATATATGTTGATTAATTAAATATTACTGACCAGTGAAAAGATCTTTCCAGAAACGCCCGAAAGCTTCGCCGAGAGAGGATGACGTCTTCTCTTCCTCGTCGGCTGCCTTGGGTTCTTTCGTGTCCTTGGATTGAGGTTCGGTCGCGGTTTGCGATTGGGTTCCGGTTCCGGACTCGGTTTGTGTTTGGGGTTCGATTGCGGGTTCTTCTGTTTCGGATTCGAGGTCTGTCTCGAATACGGTTTCTACTACGGGTTCGTTCTCAACTTCCGTCTCGTTTTCGGGCTCGCGATCGGGGATGTCGAGCGACGGTTCGTTGACATCGACCGGAATGGGCTGCACAGGCGTTTGGACACGGGTTTGTACGGCAGGACGCGGTTCGGGTGCGACCACCTTGGGTGCCTGGCAATCGGCTGTACAGGATGAAAGAAGCGAGAGGAGGTTGGTAAGATGCAGCTTGCGGTCGCTGCCGATCTGAGCCGACTCGCGATAGGCACGTGTCTCGATGTGCGCCATCGAGAGGCGGCGGAGGAGCAGGGCTGTGATGCCATTCTGATAGGCAGCACCGCCCGTGAGGATGCAGCCTGCTTCGAGCTGGTCCTTGAGCCCGGAGGCTTCGATCTGGTGCTCGATGTTGGCTGCAATTTCTTCGTAGCGGCAAAGGGCAATGTTGTTGAGCTTGCTCTGCGGGATGGGGAGTGCCTTTTCGGCAAACATGGCACTGGGTGTGTTGGTAGCCGGCGATTCGGGTGTGACTTCCTGCGACACGTCGCTCCAGTCGCGCTTGATGCGCTCGGCGTCTTCGTAGGAACAACCTGCCGACTGGATGTCGTAGGTCACACTTTCGCCGCCCAACGGAATAACGGCAAGATGCCGGAGGTCGCCTCCCTTATAGATGGCGACCGTGGTGGTAGCAGCGCCCATGTCAACGAGAACGCAGCCTTTCTGTCGCTCGGTGTTCTTGAGGATGCTGGCCGTAGCAAGCGGGAGCACGACGATATCGACGATACGGATGCCAGCGCGATCCATAGCGGCTTTGATGCTTTCGGAGATTCGTTTCTCGCCCACGATGAGCTGATACTGGTTCGGGCCAATGGACTGCGAAGCCAGGACATCGTAGTCGGGAATCTTGACCGATGGCTGCTGGATCAGGGAATGGAGCGACATGCCACCCAATCCGACGTATGCCGCCGAAATGGGGGTGCGCATGCGGTTGCTCAACTTCTGGATGAGGGCGCGGATGTGCATGGCCGTCTTTTCGATGTTGACGATGCGGCCATGGCTGATGCAGTCGGTCGAGGCTTCACTCTCGATCTGTATATTTGTGAGAGTTCCTTTCGGCAGTTCCTTTTGGGCAGCTGCCGCCAGGATGCGTGAGGAACCTAACTGAATGGCACAGGTTAGAATGGTCATGGGCGTTTTTTAGGATAATTAGGAATAATAGGGGTCGATACGGATTATTTTTCGCCGATCACTTGTCTGTCGAACTTGACGTTGATGGTCTTGTAGTAGTTCCAGCCCTTGCGGGGCATCACCTTGTCATAGAACTTACGGACGTGATCGAGTTTCTTCTTGGTGTTGTCGAACGAACCGAGCAGGATGGTGTGGTCGCCGATGCGCGGGACAAGTTCTGCATCGCCGTTTTCGCGGATATGAATCTGCGTCACTTCGGCCGACCAGAAGTCGTCGTTCTTGAGGAAGAGCGCGAAGTCGTGCAGGGGTGCAATGTGACTGGACTTGACATGGCCGGTGACAAGCGGCAACTGGATGGCCGTACCATATTGGGCAGGCATCATGGCTCCATCGCGGTCGATGTAGAAATCAACCATGGAGTGGCCGTTGCCGGCATTGACAGGCGTTGCGCTCTTGACGCGGATGATCGGGTTGCGCTGTTCGATGTCGATGCGAAGCAGGCTGTCGGGGGTGTGATAGCAGGAGGCATGACGCACGAGCTGGTTCTTCTCCTCGATGTATCGGGCGAGCTCGAGGGTATTGACCTCAGCATAGGTCTTGCCCTTGCAGTGGAAGCCTGGCTTGCTGGTCACCAGGCTGCGGATGCTGGACTCGGTGACGAAGTGGGCATCGTCGCTCGGATAACTGACCGTGATGCGCAGGTCGCGGTAACGGGGCTCAGCGCGCCAGAAGCCATAGAGGTAGCCGGCTCCCAGCAGGTAGCCTAAAAGGAGAAGGATTCCGATTGCCTTGAAGATGGTTTTGACCATATATATTATTTATGTGGCAACCGAGCTTGGTTGCCTCGTTAACGGGGGAAAGGGGAAATGGGACGAAAGAGGCGCCTACAGATCGGCGAGGGCCTGGGCGGCAGGAGCGACGAGGCGTTCGATATCGACACCGGCACCCATCATGACGAGGACGTCGAGCTGACCTGCCTGACGGAGGGCGATGAGCTGTTCGACGAGGTCCTTCTGCTCGACAAGGCGTTTGTCCTGGCTGTCGATCTTGTCGAGAAGCCATTGGGAGGTGACACCGGGTATCGGCTGTTCGCGTGCCGGATAAATGGGCAGGAGGATGGTGCGGTCGGGGATGGCCAGCGCTGCAGCAAAGCCATCGACCAGGTCGTGGGTACGGCTGTAGAGATGCGGCTGGAAGCAGACAGTGACGTGACGGCCGGCAAAGAGCTGGCGTACGGATGTCAGCGACGCACGGATTTCGTCGGGATGATGGGCGTAGTCGTCCATAACCACCAGGTCGGGCCGCCTGATGTAGAAGTCGAAACGACGCTTGGCACCGCCGAATGTCTTGAGGCCGTGGCGCAGTTCGTCTTCGGTGCAGCCGTTGAGCCAACAGATGGCCAGGGCAGCTGTGGCGTTATCGACATTGATGGGAGCGGGGACTCCCGGCTCGAGGTCGCGGAAGACGTGCTTGCCTTCCTTGATGACAAAGTCGAAGAGGATGGTGCCGTTGCCGATGCGGATGTTGGTGGCATAGAAATCGGGGAGTTCGCTTTCGTCGAGGCCCGTAGCATCGGGAACGACATCGTATTCGGCATAGCGCACTTCGGCCCCCTGGCGGCAGTTGACCTTGATGCCCCGATGCTTGAGCAGGAGACCGCCGGGACGGATGAGCTCGGTGAAGTGGGCAAACGACTCGCGATAGGCCTCCTCGGTGCCGTAGATGTCGAGATGGTCGGGGTCGCACGATGTGATGACGGCCATGTAGGGCGAGAGCGTGTGGAACGAACGGTCGAACTCATCGGCCTCGATGGCGACCAGATCGCTCGTTTCGCTGAGCATGAGGTTGCTGTTGTAGGGCTTCAGGATGCCGCCCAGGAAGGCGTTGCAGTCCACATGGCTCTGCTTCAACAGGTGGGCTATCATCGAGCTGGTGGTGGTCTTGCCATGCGTGCCGGCCACGCAGAGTCCGCGCTTCTGGCGGGTGACAATGCCGAGCAACTGGCTGCGCTTCATCACCTGGAAGCCGTTCTGCTGGAACCAGCAGAGTTCGCCATGGTCCTTGGGGATGGCTGGCGTATAGCAGACGATGCACGTGGCCGGGTCCTTGAAGGCGGCATCTACGGCATCGATATTGTCCTCGAAATGGATGTCGATGCCTTCCTGGATCAGGGCATCGGTGAGGGGGGAGGGAGTCTTGTCGTAGCCTCCCACCTTGTAGCCGTTGGCATTGAAATAGCGCTCAAGGGCAGACATGCCGATTCCGCCAGCGCCTACGAAGTAGATGGATTTCATTTGTTCTTGGCTTCTTGGATTACGATATCGGCAACTGCGTCAGCAGCTCCGAAGTGTGCCATGGCCAGGGCGTTCTGCTCCAATGTTGCAATGCGCTCCTTGTCGGCCACCAGGCTGATGGCCTGCTTGACGAGTTTCTCGGGGGCCTCCTTGTCAGGGATGAGGATGGCTGCATTCCGATCGGCCAGCGAACGGGCATTGGCTGTCTGATGGTCTTCGGCTGCGGTCGGCAACGGGACGAAGATGGCAGCCTTGCCGATGAGGCTGACCTCGTTGACAGCACCGGCTCCGGAACGCGAGATGACGATGTCGGCGGCCTGATAGGCTTGCGCCATGTCTTTCACAAAGACGGTGGGATGTATCAGCACAGGAGCGGCAGAGCCATCGGCCTGGCGGGGATGCATGGCAGCAACGGCCTTTTCCCACTTGTCACCATCGGCCTTGCCCGTTTGCCAGAGCACCTGCACACCAGCCTCCTGGAACTGGTCGAGACCCGCGCAAATGGCATTGTTGATGCTGCGTGCGCCCAGGCTTCCTCCTGTGACAAAGACCGTAGGGCGATGGGGGTCGAGGCCGAACGAGCGACGAGCTTCTTCGATGGTCGCCGAGCATTCGAGGAGTGACTGACGGACGGGATTACCCGTGACGACAATCTTTTCGGCTGGGAAGAAACGCTCCATGCCGGGATAGGCAACGCAAATGCGGCGTGCTCCCTCGGCCAGCTTCTGGTTGGTGACGCCCGCAAATCCGTTCTGCTCGTGCAGCACATAGGGGACATGGAGTGCCGCTGCAGCCTTGAGTGCAGCCGCACTGGCATAGCCTCCTACGCCGACAGCTGCATCGGGCTGAAAATCGCGGATGATCTGCTTGGCCTGGCGGATGCTCTTCCAGAGGTCGAGCAGCACCAGGATGTTGCCGGGATGGAAGAGCGGGCGGATGAAGCCGCGCACGGGCAGTCCGATGATCTTGTATCCTTCGGCAGGAACCTTCTCCATCTCCATGCGACCCAGCGCTCCGATGAAGAGTATCTCGGCATCGGGCTGGGCCTTGCGAATGGCATTGGCTATTGAAACGGCTGGAAAGATGTGGCCACCGGTGCCACCGCCGCTAATCAGGTATTTCATTTTCGTAGGTTTTTACGGTTCGTTATTCTCCTCTTCGACACTTGTTTCTTCCGGCTCGACTACCGGTTCGGCACGCTCGAGCTTCTCCTGTCGGATGAGGCGGCTGAGAGCCAGCAGGATGCCGAACGAGATGCTTGTGCCGATGATGCTCGAACCGCCTCGGCTGATGAGCGGCAAGGGCTGGCCCGTGACAAACATTGCACCGGTGCAGACTCCGATATGGATGAGCGCCTGGATGACGATGATGAGCGGCAGGGCCACCATCATGAGCCGTATGTAGGGACTCTCGGTGCGCCGCGACAGCACATAGCATCGGATGAGCAGGATGAGATAAAGCAGGAGCACCAGAAGCGCCATCAGCGGGCCACCCTCTTCGAAGATGATGGCGAAGATATAGTCGGAGAAGGCTTCGGGCAGGAAGTCACGCATCTTGCTGTTGCCGATGAATCGGCCGAGTGGATAGCTGTTGGCTATGGCCATGTGGGAATAGATCTCCTGGCTCTTCTTGCCGTGAATGTCCTCTTCCCAAAGGGGCAAGCCCGAGTCATCGAAGATACGATTGGCCCAGGTGGTTGGACGTCGCATCACCTTGTCGAAGATGCTGCTTTCGGTTTGTTCCACTTCGACTGCCGTGGCATTCTGTTCGCCACCGTTAGCTGCATAGATGCCACGAAGGGCCAGCAAGGCGAAGATGGCAGCTATCGCAGCCACGAAAATGGTCCACCAGAGATAACGACCATTGACACCGCCCAGGAACATGATGCCGAAGGTGGCCATGCAGATAATCAGAGCGCTCGAAAGGTTCTGGGTGGCGATAGGGATGGCCACCAGTCCGATGATGACCAGATAGGTCCAGTAGCGGCGCTGCTGCGTCCGGGTGCGGAAGATGCGGAGGTTATGGAATGTGGAGTCGCGTGCGGTGACGAGGGCGCAAAGCACCATGGTGACACCCAGTTTACAGAATTCGACAGGCTGGAGACCTGCGATGGAACGTGAGGCACCCTTTTGCTCCGTACCCACGAAAATAGTGGCGACGCAGAGGAAAAAGCCGAGGGCATAGATGAGCTTGTCCCAGGCGCGGATGGCGTTGAGGCTCATGCTTTGCGAAACCAGCAGCAGGACGGCACCTCCGAACAGGAAGGTGATATGTCGGACCGCAGGGTCACTGGCGTAGCCCCCTCGGAAGGTGAGCTGGCTGGTGGCACTGAATATTTCGACAACAGAGATGCAGAAAAGGAATATGTAGATACCCCATATCCAATAGTCGCCTCTCATGATGCTGCCCAAGAAGTCATACTGGCTGCCTGTTTCGACTTTGGCCGTTTCTTGTTCTTGCATTCGTCAATCTATAATTTTTGAAAAAGTATCTTATTTCTGCTGCCATTCCTTGACAATGGCCTTCATCTGGTCGCCACGGTCCTCGTAGGACTTGAAGAGGTCGAACGAAGCGCAACAGGGCGAGAGCAACACGGTGTCGCCGGGACGGGCGAAGGCACGGCACTTCTCAAGCGCCTCGCGCATCGACAGGGCATCGGCCACTGGTTTGCCCATGCCGTCGAAGAAGGCGTGCAGCTTCTCGTTGTGGAGCCCCAGATAGACGAGGGCTGTACACTTGTCACGGACCAGTTTCTCGATTTGCGTGTAGTCATTGCCCTTGTCCTTGCCGCCCAGGATGAGGACGGTGGGCTTCTTCATCGACTCGAGGGCATACCAGCAGGAATCCACATTGGTGGCCTTGGAGTCGTTGATGTATTCGACCTTATCCACGTAGCCGAGGTTTTCGAGGCGATGTTCCACACCCTTGAAGGTGGCAAGCGCCTTGCGGATCTCCTCCTTGCGGATGCCGCTGAGTCGTGCCGAAAGGGTAGCTGCCATTGTGTTGTAGAGGTTGTGCGGGCCGGGCAGAGGCAGTTCGTCTAGCGGAATCTCGGTGGTGTCGGCGTTGAGAGCTGCATCGAGGACGTTGATGACGAGCTGGCCGTCCTTCACATAAGCACCTGGAATGAGCGGCTTCTCTCCCATGTCGCGCAAGGACAACCCCGTGAAGGGAACAAGCTGAGCCCGAAGCGGCTCGATATGCCCGGAGAACGGGTAGATTGGAGTTCCATCGGCATATCGCATGTCGGGATGTTCGTTGTTGGTGCCCAGATAGTCTTCGCCTCCGAGTGGCGCGTGGAGTCGCCGCTCGAGTTCGCGCATCACCGTCGGGTCACCATTCCAATAGATGACATGGTCGGACGAGGAGAGGTTCTGGACAATACGGAACTTTGCGTTGATGTAGTTCTGCATCTGGTGGTCGTAGCGGTCCATGTGGTCCGGGGTGATGTTCATGATCACGGCGATGTTGGCCCGGAACTTGTACATGTTGTCCAGCTGGAAGCTCGAGAGCTCGATGACGTAGTAGTCGAAGTGCTCGGTGGCCACCTGCAGAGCGAGCGACTTGCCCACGTTGCCGGCCAGTCCGACATTGAGTCCGCTTGACTTGAGGATGTGGTAGGTCATCATCGTCGTGGTGGTCTTGCCATTGGACCCGGTGATACAGATCATTTTGGCATCGGTATATCGGCCTGCAAACTCAATTTCCGAGATGATGGGAGTGCCTTGCCGCATGAGTTTGATAAGGAGCGGGGCGGTGAGAGGCACACCCGGGCTCTTGATCACCTCGTCGGCATTCAAGACGAGCTCCTCAGTGTGAGGATGACCCTCCTCGTAGGGAATCTGGTACTGCTCGAGCAGTGCCTTGTATTTATCCTTGATGGGCGACATGTCGCTCAGGAACACGTCGAAACCCTTGACTTTGGCCAGGACGGCAGCACCTGTGCCGCTTTCCCCGGCGCCTATGATGGCTATTCTTTTCATTTCTTTAACGTACTTTGAGAGTCATGATGGCAAACGATGCCAGAATGATGGTAACAATCCAGAAGCGGGCAGTCACCTTGTTCTCGTGAAACGAGCTTTTGGGCCACTTCAACAGAATCTTGTCCATCGAGCGAAGCTGCAGCAGCTGCTCGGTCTTCAGACGGAACGCGTCGTGGATGGGTGCACGGTTGACGAAACGGTATTTCTTACCGATGGCATTGCCCTTGCGAGCTACAAAATTCTGTCCCATCACCGAGATGCTTTCGATGAGGAATACGAAGCAGATGATAGGCAGGAGCAGTTCCTTGCGGATGATGACGGCCATCACGGCGATGATGCCACCGATGGGCAGCGAACCCGTGTCACCCATGAAGATCTGGGCGGGGAAGGCGTTGTACCACAGGAAGCCGATCAATGCGCCCACAAATGCCGCTCCGAAGACTACCAACTCCTGGCATCCCGGGATATTCATGATGTTGAAATAGTCGGCAAATCCGGCGTGGCTGGAGAAATAGGCAAGGATGACAAGGGCAACACTCATGATGGCCGAGTTGCCGGCACAAAGTCCGTCCATGCCATCGTTGAGGTTGGAGCCGTTGCTCACCGCCATGATGATGAAGGTGGTGACGCAAACAAAGAAGACCCAGCCTGCTGCCTGCTGCCAGTTGCCCAGCCAACCGAAGAATCCGGCATAGTCGAGGTTGTGGTCCTTGACGAAAGGCAGGGTGGTCAGTGTAGATTTGATGAGATGTCCGCCTTCGCGCATCACGGCATCGGGAGCCAGCCAGAGGGTGAGGCCCACACCCAGTCCGAGCAAAGCCTGTCCCAGAAGCTTGACGATGGGGCGCATGCCGTTCTTGTTCTTTTCCCGGTATTGGGCCGAGGCGCCGCTGAATTCACTGATCTGCTTGAGGAAATACGGCAGGCGGTTGTACTGCTTGCTGTGCCCCTTGAGATAGTCATCGAGGAAACCGAGCAGGCCAAGCCAAAGGGTGGTGAACAGCATCAGGAGCATGTAGATGTTGCGCAGACGACCCATCAGCAGGCAGGGAACGACGGTGGCCATGATAATGATGATGCCGCCCATCGTGGGAACGCCGACCTTTTCGACGCCATACGGATCGATATCACGATTGCGCTGTGCCTCGGTCCTGTTCTTACGGCGCATATAGCGGATGAACCATTCGCCGAAAGCCATCGAGATGATGAGTGCCAGGATGAGGGCAGTGATGGCACGTGTGGAAACATAGGTCCACATGCCGGCACCAGGAATGTCGAAAGCTTTGTCCAGGTATCTGAAGAAATAATATAGCATTTGAGTTAATAAGTGATTTTTGAGATGTGGCGTCTTGTTTCGGACGTTTCAGATTCGTCGGGAATTGGGAGTTTTTTCGGATTGTCAAAGCTTAAAGAAGTTGCGGATGCCGCTCAAGACACCTTGGATGCCGCTGGGCTTCAGCCCCATCGCCTCGCGCACCACTTCATGGTCGTCGAAATGATGCTTGACGTCCTTGATGATCTGATAGTCCTCGTGTCCCTTTCCTGCTACAAGAACGACATCATCCGGCTGAGCAAACTGGATGGCCGTGCGGATGGCCTCGCGTCGGTCGATGATGGTGATGGTCTTCTGTCGGAGTTCCTCGCTGTCAAGTCCGGCCTGCATATCGTGGAGGATATCCATCGGGTCTTCGAAGCGCGGATTGTCGCTGGTGAGGATGAGGCGGTCGGAATGGAGAGCTGACTCGTGGGCCATGATGGGACGCTTGCCCTTGTCGCGGTTGCCTCCGCAGCCCACCACGGTGATGATCTGGCCCTTGCCGCGTGCATCGAGGATTTCGCGGATGGTGCTGAGCACATTGACCAGGGCGTCGGGGGTGTGGGCATAGTCGATGATGGCCGAGAAGCCCTTGGGTGAACGGATGGACTCGAAGCGTCCGTTGACGGGCACAAGTTCGGACATCTTGACGAGCAGGTCCTGATGGGTGATACCGGCAGTGAGCTTTCGGGCATTCTCATTCTTCAGGATTTCGCAGGCTGCGCCATAGACAGCGATGAGGTTTGAGGCATTGAAACGTCCCACGAAATGGGTCTGCACTTCCTGTCCTTCGATGAGGAGCGACATGCCTTCGAACGACTCCTCAACAATCTTGGTCGTATAGTCGGCGACGGAGCGCACACTGTAGTTGCAACGACGGGCGTGTGTGTTCTGCAGCATCACTTCGCCGTGGCTGTCGTCGAGGTTGGTGAGGGCAAAGGCCTCCTTCTTCAGTCCGTCGAAGAACTTCTTCTTGGCGTGCAGGTAGTTCTCGAAGGTCTTGTGGTAGTCCAGATGGTCGCGCGTCAGGTTGGTAAAGATGCCACCGTCGAAGTCGAGCCCGCCGATGCGCTTCTGATCGACAGAGTGGCTAGACACCTCCATGAAGACAAATGAGCAGCCGGCCTCTACCATCTGACGGAGCAGGTTGTTGAGCTCGAGGGGGTAGGGAGTCGTGAAATTGGCAGGGACAGGACGGTCGATAATGTAGTTGCAAACGGTCGAGATCAGTCCGCAGGGATAGCCCAGCTTGGTGAAAAGCTTGTAGAGCAGGGTGGCGATAGTGGTCTTGCCATTGGTGCCTGTCACACCGACGAGGGTCAGCTGTTCCGAAGGATAGCCGTTCCAGGCCGAGGCGAGGAGGGCACGCGACATGTTGCAATCTTCTACGATAATGATAGAAGGGGCTTTCGATAGCGAGGCAGCCCATTGGCGACCATCGTTTTCCCACCACTGACTGTCGCCTACCACGGCAACGGCTCCATTCTCGACCGCTTGTGGAATAAACGAGTGTCCATCGACCGTGGTGCCGCGGACGGCTGCGAACATACAGCCTGGGGTTACCTTACGGTTGTCCGAGACGAGGGAGCTGATTTCGATATTTTTGTCTTTGGCGCCTTCGAACTGGTAGTTGAGGCGCTCCAGCAGTTGATACAGTTTCATATCTTGCAAAAAAATGACGGATTATTTCAAAGTTATGGTGATGGTCTGTCCCTTCGTCAGTGGTGAGCCTGCCACAAGCGATTGGCTTATGACCTTGCCGATGCCTGAGATGTTGACACGCAGTCCTGCACTCTCGAGCATGAAGAGCGCGTCGGCTGCTCCCATACCTTGTACATCGGGCACCACGCCCGGCTTCACGTCGCGGAGGTTTACGTTGCGTACGTCTATCCTGTTGAGCACACTGTCGAGACCCAAGGCACTGGTCACTTCGGCCGTGGGCAGCATAGGACCACGTTTTGCCTTGGGATACATGCCGTAATTGGCTACATTAGCTGAATCGGGCTTGATGTCGTTGATCGTGCGATAGATGCTGTTGGCATAGACCTGCTCTGCAAAATTGCGGAAGACGGGACCTGCCATGTAGCCGCCGCCTGGACGACCAAAATTGCCGCCTGGACGTGCATCAATTACAACGATGCCGGTATATTGCGGATTGTCTGCCGGGAAGTAGCCTGCAAACGATACATAATGTCCATTGTTCGAATATGTACCTTTTTCATAACGCTGGGCCGTGCCCGTCTTGCCGGCAATCTTCAACTTCTTCGAATAGGCACCGGGCAGGCCCGGTTTGCCATGGGCTGTTCCGCGTTCCACAACGCCTTCGAGGGCATGGCGGACGGCTTGCAGGGTGGAGTCCTTGCAGATGCTCGGGTTGATCACCTCGGGTTCGCGGTGGTAGAGCACTTGTCCATCCTTCACGACACGATCGACGATATAGGGGCGCATCAGCTTGCCACCGTTGGCGATGGCATTGTAGAAGTTGAGCATATACATGCCGGGGATGCGCGTCTCATAGCCGTAGCTGATCTGCCCGAGCGAGACCCTGCTCCATGTGGCATCGCCCACCTTGCGGTTGCGGGGGCGCTGGGCTCCCTGGAACTCCACATTGAGATGCAGGTCCTCGAAGATCTTCATCTTGTCGATAAGGTCAAGGTAGTGCTGCGGGTTTCGGTCGTAGGCTCCTGTGGTGAGCTTGGCCAGCGAGATGTTCGACGACTGTACCATGGCTTCGTCGGCCGTTACTTTGCCGACCGGATGGTCGTCGCGTATCTCCTTGCCGTGGTAGTTCCACGAACTATGATGTTCATAGGTGTTGCCTGTATCCACCTCGGTGTCGGGTGTGATCTTGCCATCGTCGAGCAGGACGGTATAGCTGACCGTCTTGAACGTCGAGCCCGGATCGTAGAGGTCCATGACGAAATGGTTGTAGTCTTCCTCGCAGTAGTTGCCATTGAGATTGTGTTTCAGGTTAGAGATGGCCTTGATCTTGCCGGTGCTGGTCTCCATGAACGCGGCCCATCCACCTGCTGCATTCAGTTCGAGGATGCGCTTGTTAAGCTCAAAGTCGAGGATACGCTGCATCTCCATGTCGAGCGTCGTATAGACATCAGCGCCGTCGATGGGTTCGCGCTGCACGATGGTCTGCCTGTATCGCTTCACCTTTTGGGTGAAACCGATGCCAGGCTGGCCGTTGAGGAGACTGTCGAAGGTCTGTTCCAGTCCATTGCGCCCGTGTCCCTTCATGTTCATGCGGATGCCATTGACGATACGGAAAGTGTCGGTGGGGAACACGCCACCGATGGTCGAGGCTGCCATCCTGCGCTCGCCGTAGGGGCGTTTGCGGTGGGGGCGATCCTCGTGGAACATGCCGATGTGGTTGCGGTTCTTCGAAAAGAAGGGTGCCGAATTCTTGAGCTCCTTGTATTCGAGGTAGGAGATTCTGCGCAGGGCCAGATAGCGCTTGTTGCCTGCACGATAGGCCTTCATCATGCCAATGGCATGTTCGGCGGCTGTCTTCCTCGGGTTGAGCTTGTGCATCCATTGTGCTGCAGGACCGTTGGGGCTGAAATAATAGTCCATCGTATCCTGGGGCAACAGTGTGGTGGTCACTTTCACATCCTTATTCTTTACCGAATCATGATAGGTCCTGGTCAATTTGTCGTCCTTGTTCCGGAAGTCGAAGAAGATATCGTATTCGGGCGCAGAGGCGGCAATCATGTCGCCCGTCTCGCTGTAGATAACGCCACGTATCTGGGGGATGCTGACGCTGTCGCGCTTCAGTTTGCTGATCAGCTGCTCGTAGTGGGGGCGGTCCACCGTGAAGGTCTTCATCGTGCAGGCTATGATGGCGACGATGTAGAGCAGCAGAGTGCCCAGCACGATGCCGAACCTCGTGCCGTAGGTGGGCGTCCAGCCCAACAGGTATTTGTCTATCAGTTTCTGGATGAAACGCATGTCTTATCGGATGATTACAACGGGTTCGTCACTTTCAATCAGGTCCACATCGCTGTCGGCCACCTTCTCCTTGATCACTTCCGGCCTGTTGCGCACTGTCAGGTCGCCCCACTTCTCGATGCTGGTATAGCGTACGTCATTGCGCTCGTTCTTCAGACGGGCAATGGCGATGATGTGGTCCTCGTATTCGTAGCGGAGCTGGATGTAGCTGATCAGCAGGATGATGATGAATAGGATTTTCTGGAAGTTCTGTTCGTAGAACTTCTTGCTGAAGAGCAGGTTCTGGTCGTCGCTGATCATCTTTCCTGCTTCGTCGATGATGTTGATTTTCTTTGCCAAAGTTGTTTCTTAGTTAATCGTTAGCCATTTTCTCTGCAATGCGGAGCTTTGCCGAACGTGCGCGAGGATTGCGTTCCACTTCGTCCTCCGATGCTTCAATCACCTTGTTGTTGACGGCCCGGAGCGGGGCAATGACCTTGCCATAGAAGTCCTTCTGGATTTCCCCGTCGGCGCGTCCCGAACGTATCACGTTCTTGACGATGCGGTCCTCGAGGCTGTGGTAGGTCATCACGACGAGACGTCCGCCGTCCTGCCGGTCGGTAGCGGGCCTAAGCAGCCCGATGGCAGCGGCAAGCATTTCTTCAAGGGCTTCCATTTCGTGGTTCACTTCGATACGGAGCGCTTGAAAGGTCTGCGCGAGCTCCTTCTTCTCGGCCTTGGGGCTGATCAGGGGCTTGATGGCAGCCATCAGGTCGCCCGTCGTGAGGATGGGCTGCTGCATACGACGCTTGACGATGGCCTGTGCCATTCGTCGTGCCTGTCTCAATTCTCCGTAAAGGGTGAACAATCTCGTCAATTCCCTATCATCAGCATCGGCCAGCAGGTCTGCTGCCGTGCGACCGGCTCGTATATTCATGCGCATGTCGAGAGGTGCGTCAAAGCGGAAGGCAAAGCCACGTTCGGCATCGTCGAGGTGATGGCTCGAAACACCGAGGTCTGCCAACAGTCCGTCGATGTGGTCCACTCCATAGTATCGCATCCAGTTCTTTAGGTAACGGAAGTTGGAGCGTACGAAAGTGAAGTTGGACGGTGCGTCGGCGATGTTCTTTTCGGCATCGGGGTCCTGGTCGAAGCTAAAGAGGTGGCCTCCTGGACCCAGCTTTTGAAGGATAGCGCGGCTATGTCCTCCCCCGCCAAAAGTTACATCGACATAGATGCCGTCCGGGCGGATTCGAAGACCTTCCAGGCATTCGTTCAGCATTACGGGTACGTGATATCCTTCTATACTCATTATTCTTCACATACGCGCGAATACGCGATTTTCGAGGCGCTAAAGTACGCTTTTTTTTCCACTAAAGCAAATATTTTGCAAAAAAATAGTCAAAAAATGTACTTTTTTTCAATATTCTCGTACATTTTGTTGTCTTGAAAGGATTTTTTCGCTAATTTTGCAGCCATTATTAAGTGTTTTCATCTCTTGTCTGTAGTCGTTTTGAAATGAGTAATAAAACATCTGTTGGCCCCGCAAGTTCACGTGCTACCTTTGGTACCCGACTGGGTGCATTGGCAGCAGCGGTGGGTTCTGCAGTAGGGTTCGGAAATATCTGGAGATTTCCTTATATGACGGGCCAGAATGGTGGCGCAGCCTTTCTGGTTATCTATGTCGTCAGCGTGCTCATGCTGGGTGTCCCGCTGCTGATTGCCGAGTTCTGCATCGGCCGGTCTGCCCACCGCAATGTGGTGGGTGCCTTCCGCAAGGTTGCTCCCGGCACACAATGGCATCTGGTCGGTATCATCGGGCTTGTCGTAGCCTGTCTGATTCTCGGCTTCTATGTCGTGCTGTCGGGCTGGACGCTGCATGCCACGTGGCAAGCCCTGACCAATACGATGACGGGCGATGACTTCCACAGTTTTGTCAGCAATCCCGTCGAACCCCTGTTGTGGACTGTTCTGGCCATCCTCATCAATGTGGGCATCCTTCTGGGTGGTGTGCAGAAGGGCATTGAACGTGCCTCGAACATCATGATGCCCATTCTGGCCGTGCTGCTCCTTATTCTGGTTGGCAACAGCTTCTTCCTGCCCGAATTCCGCAAGGGCATGGAGTTCCTTTTTGTGCCCGATTGGAGCAAGGTGAACGGACGGACGTGGATTGATGCGATGGGCCAGGCCTTCTTCAGCCTTTCGGTTGCCATGGGCATCATGGTAGCTTACGGCTCCTACCTTTCCGACAATACCAAGATCGGCAAGACAGCCCTGCAGGTGGCAGGTCTTGACACCCTCATAGCCATTCTGGCTGGCATCGTCATTTTCCCGGCATGCTTCTCCTTCGGCGTGGCTCCCGGCGAGGGGTCAGGTCTTGTCTTTGTCACTCTTCCCCAGGTGTTCAACTCCATGCCTTTCGGCTGGGTTATGGGCTTGCTGTTCTTTGTACTGGTCACACTGGCCGGTCTTACCTCATGCATGAGCATCTTCGAGGTGCCCATCTCGTTCCTGCAGGAGGAGTGGCATATCTCTCGCCGCAGGGCCGTGATCATCAGCGCCATCTGGTCGCTGGTGCTGGGTATCGGCTGCTCGTTGTCGATGGGATTGTGGAGCGGATTCACGATCAATGGCGACGTGTTGTTCGACTTCCTCGACCACCTCACCGCACGTTATCTGATGCCCATCTGCGCATTCCTGACCTCGCTCTTTGTAGGCTGGTGGCTCGAAAAGGAGATTATCCGCAATGCCATCACCAACTGGCGCAATGACTCGGGTTGGTATCTGCGTCCCTTGATGCTCCTGCTGCGCACGATTGTGCCCATCTGCATCCTGCTCATCTTCCTCAGCGGGCTGGGTCTCATTTAACGAAGTATGCGCCGATGAGTAACGAACGTGCGTTGTTTGTGACCAAGCTGGGAGGCATACTGGCTGCTGTAGGTTCGGCTGTCGGGCTGGGCAACATCTGGCGTTTCCCTTACGAGACAGGCCAGAACGGAGGGGCGGCTTTTCTGCTGGTATATGTACTTTGTGTCCTCATGCTGGGCACTCCGCTTATGCTGGCGGAACTGACCTTGGGGCGTGCATCGCACAGCAATGCCGTGGGAGCCTTTCGTCGCCTGGCTCCGGGTTCCCCCTGGTGGATTACGGGTGTCCTGGGCGCCGTGGGAGTGCTTCTGATAGTCGGCTTCTATTCGGTCGTGGCAGGCTGGACCATCCATTACACGACAGCCTCGGTGCTCGACAGGCTTTCCCAGCAGGACTTCGCCGCCTACTCCCAGAGCGCAGGACTGCCCTTCCTTTATATGACCGGTTTCGTGCTGCTCAATTCGCTCATCCTGCTGGGCGGGGTGCGGAAAGGCATCGAACGGTGGTCGAATATCCTCATGCCCATCATGGGGGCACTGATGCTGATGCTCTGCATCAATTCGCTGCTTTTGCCCGGTTCGGTCGAAGGCTTGAAGTTCCTGTTCCATCCCGATTTCAGCCGGATCACGGGCCAGGTCATCCTTTCGGCCATGGGTCAGTCGTTCTTCAGTATCTCGATGGGTGTGGGCACCCTCCTTATCTATGGCTCTTATCTGCCCAATAGCACGAAGATGGGCAAGACTTCGCTCTTCATCTGCCTGGTTGATACGCTGATAGCTATCCTTGCCGGTATCATCATCTTCCCGGCCTGCTTTGCCTATGGCATTCATCCGGATGCAGGTCCCGGTCTTGCCTTCATAACCCTGCCCAGTGTCTTTGTGCAGATGCCGGGAGGCTACGTCTGGAGCATCATCTTCTTTGTCCTGTTGGCCATCGCGGCACTCACTTCGAGCATTTCGATGATGGAGTGCCCCATTGCCATCCTGCAGGAGCAGTTGCACATGAGTCGTCGCCGCGCTGTCATCATTGTTTCAATCATTGCATGGGTGCTGGGTACGGGCTGCTGTCTGTCGTTCTGCCCCGATTATGCGGGCTGGCTCACCTTTGCCGGCTATTCGCTGTTCGACATCTTCGACAAGGTGACCGCCAATTTCATCCTTCCGCTCGGTGGCCTGCTGATGGCTGTCTTTCTGGGCTGGCGGATGGATCGCAGGCTGTTGTATGACACGCTCACTAACTTCGGCAAGGATCGGGGCGGTTATATCCCGCTGTTCCTGTTTGCTGTGCGCTATTTTGCACCCATCTGTATCCTGCTTATCTTCCTGAGTGGCCTGGGCCTGCTCTAATGGTTAATTGTTAATTGCCCATTGTTAATTGTTAATTATTAATTGTTAATTGTCCATGGAACAATGGCTTCTCGATAATCTTGGCTCCGATGGCTCCCATCTTTCGGGCGGCATCCGGCTGGTGATTGTACTGTGCATCATTGTTGTTTCGTTTATCGCCTATTTCATTGTCAAATATGCGGTAATTCCCGTCATACAGAAGATTGTCAAGCAGACCGAGACACAATGGGACGACATCCTGCTCTCCGAGCGAGTCTGTCGTTCGTTCTCGCACATTGTGCCCCCTGTCATTATGCTGATAGCCTTGCCCTATGCCCTCAAGGAACCCTTCGAAGGGATTGTGGTGCGTCTGCTGCAGGTCTATGTCATCTATGCCGTCTGCTATTTCATCTCAGCGTTCATGCGGGGTATCTTCGACATCTTTGTCCATGTGAAGGAACACAAGGCCGGCTCGCTGAAGGGCATACTCCAGACGTCGCAGATCATCGTCTGGTTTGTAGGCATCATCCTCATGGTTAGCACCCTGATGGGGCGTTCTCCGCTCTATCTCATCACCGGCCTGCTCTCTGCCTCGGTGGTGATGATGCTGATTTTCCAGGATACCATCAAGGGGCTTGTGGCGGGCATCCAGCTTGCCATCAACGACATGGTGCGCGTCGATGACTGGATCACCATTCCCGCCCGCGGTGTGAATGGCATTGTCACCGAGATGACGCTCAGCACCGTCAAGATACAGAATTTCGACCAGACCATCCTGACCGTCCAGCCCTACACGCTGCTGTCCGAGACATTCCAGAATTGGCGCGGCATGAGGGAGAGTGGCGGTCGCTGCTTCCAGCGCGGCATCAATGTCGATGTGGATTCGGTGAAGTTCCTCGATGCCTCCCAGGTGACGGACTACCAGCAGAAGGGCTATCTGCCCTCGACGTCCCAGGCGGGTGAGGCCACCAATCTGGAGGCGTATCGCGGTGCCATCCTCAAATATCTCTCCGAAAAGCCCGAAATCAACAGCCGGATGACGCTGATGGTGCGTCACCTGCCGCAGACCGCCGAAGGCATCCCCGTCCAGATTTATGCATTTTCGACTATCAAGAAATGGGAGGACTTCGAGGAAATACAGGCACGCATGTTGGAATATATGCTCGCTCGCGCCAGTGAGTTCGGCATCCGTCCGTATCAGCGGAGGAGCGACAGGCATTAGGCTAAAACGTCACACGGGCTTTCCATCGCAAGCCCAACGAACCGCATTTTGCGTGTCGGTGGACAAAAACTGCCCGGATAATTTGGAGTTCCGGGCTTTGTTGTGTAACTTCGCGCCGCAATATTGCAAAATAACCAACAATGATTGGCAACCATTGAAAAAGTTGCCGATGATTGCTCAACCATCTAAAAAGTTGAACTACTTATTCACTTCCGAATCGGTGTCTGAAGGACACCCCGACAAAGTCGCCGACCAGATCAGCGACACTGTGCTTGACAACCTTCTTGCCTGGGATTCATCCAGCAAGGTTGCTTGCGAAACTTTAGTTACCACCGGCCAGGTTGTACTGGCTGGCGAAATCACGACGAAGGCCGACGTGGAACTTCGCGAGGCTGTGCGTGAAACTATCAAGCGTATCGGCTATACCAAGGCAGAGTACATGTTTGATGGCAATTCGTGCGGCATCTTCTCAGCAATTCATGCACAAAGTCCTGACATCAACCGTGGTGTTGAACGTCAGAAGCCCGAAGAGCAGGGCGCTGGCGATCAGGGTATGATGTTCGGCTATGCAACCAACGAGACTCACAACCGCATGCCACTCACCCTCGAGCTCAGTCATCTGCTCCTCATCGAATTGGCAAAAATCCGTCGTGAGGCCAATTCACCCATGCCTTATCTGCGCCCTGACGCCAAGAGTCAGGTAACCGTGGAGTATGATGGTGAAACCAATTGCCCCAAGCGTGTTCATACCATCGTTATCAGTACACAGCATGACGAATGGCTCGATGACGATGAGGCTATGCTGGCACAAATCCGCAAGGATGTGCGCGATATCCTTATCCCGCGTCTCAAGGCTCGTCTTAACGAGTTCGAAGCTTCGCTCTTCGACGACAAGTTCAATCTCTTTGTCAATCCGACAGGTAAGTTTGTGATTGGCGGTCCTCATGGTGACACTGGTCTCACAGGACGTAAGATTATCGTCGATACCTATGGCGGACATGGAGCCCATGGAGGAGGAGCATTCTCGGGCAAGGATCCTTCGAAGGTCGATCGTTCGGCAGCCTACGCTGCCCGTCACATTGCCAACAACCTCGTGGCAGCTGGCGTGTGCGATCGCGCTTTGGTTCAGGTGGCCTACGCTATTGGCATTGCCAAGCCTGTGAGTCTCTATGTCAACACCTACGGCACTGCCAAAGTTGCATTGAGCGATGCAGAGATATCAGACAAGGTCAGCAAGATCTTCGATATGACGCCTCATGCCATCGTGCAGCGTTTGGGCTTGCTCAATCCCATCTATGAAGAGACAGCAGCTTACGGTCACTTTGGTCGTCCCTGCGAGAAGGTAACTAAAACGTTCACCAATCGCCTTGGTCAAACCAAGACCCTCGAAGTGGAGCTTTTCACTTGGGAGAAACTCGACTACGTGGATCGCGTTCGCAAGGCATTTGGTATCTAATTAATAAGTGGGAGCCAGGCCTGGCTCCCACTTTGTCTTCGTTGGGAGCCAAGCTTGGCTCCCGCTTTAACGTTTTTTTCCCATGAAACACTGTCTTCTTTCCCTTTTTTCGTTTTTAACCCTTCTTGTCCTTCTTCCTTCGTGTTCGCAGAACCCGGAGCCAAGTCCCATGGAGCAGATTGTGGCTGGTATTGCACGTACCTCTTTTCCCGATCTCACCATCGCGGTGACTCCCGTTACCGATGTCGATGCCTTGCCGATGTTGCAGCATGCCATCGACTCTTGTTCACTCTTGGGTGGAGGCAGGGTTGATGTAGCAGCGGGTGAATATCTGCTTTGCGGTTCGCTGCATCTTAAGAGCAACGTGAACCTTCATCTCCAAGAGGGTGCTTATCTGCGATTCAGTGGAAAGGCAGATGATTTCCTGCCAGTGGTTTTGACTCGTTTCGAAGGAACTGAACTTTATGGTCGTTCGCCGATGGTCTATGCCTATCATCAGCAAAACATCGCAATTACTGGACGTGGCGTCATTGACGGTCAGGCTGGTGTTGAGATGGGCTGGTGGGGATGGGATCCTGCTGCTCACGAGACAGGGACAGCATTGCATGGAACACCTGGCGAATTGCCTGAAAAGCCATTTGTTGCGCGTTTGCGACAGATGGGTGAAGACCTGACTCCCGTAAATGAGCGTGTCTTTGCCGAGGGCACCAAGTTACGTCCCACTTGTGTCGAGACGTTCGGATGCTCGCGCGTCCTCATCGAGGGCATCACCATCAAGGATTCTCCTTTCTGGACCATTCATCCGCTCTATTGTGACAACGTCATCGTGCGCGGCGTCACCATCGACTCGCATTTCCCCAACAACGACGGGTGCGACCCTGAGTCATCGAGCAACGTGCTGATTGAGGACTGTCTCTTCCGTTGCGGCGACGATGCTGTGGCAATCAAGTCGGGACGCGATGCCGATGGGCGCCGGGTAGGTCGTCCCTCGGAGCGTATCGTCATTCGTCGATGCGATTTCCAAAGCGAATGCAACGGCCTCTGTATCGGCTCGGAGATGAGCGGAGGAGTGCAAGGAGTCTGGATGGATAGCATTCGTATTGGCACGGTGAAGAATGCACTCTACTTCAAGTCGAACAAGGATCGTGGTGGATTCATACGCGACGTACATGTCAGCAACGTCGCCATCGAAAAGGCATACGGAGCCATCCTTCGTTTCGAGACAAATTACTTTGGTTACCACGGAGGTAACTATCAGGCACAATACGAGGATTTCGACATCAGTCATGTTACTGCGGGTGAGGCCGAAAGTCATGCCATCTTCTACGATGGCAACGATGAGAAGCCTATCCGCAATATCAAGGTAACCGATTTCCATGTCACAAAGGCACTTCATCCTTGGTATCTCTACCGCACCGAAGATTGCTCGTTCGTCGATTGTACGGTGAATGGCGAACCCGTTCCCGAGCACCCCGCCGAGAGCAGGGAACGCCAGACATGCGACGTGTGGTAATAAGAAATCTCCCCCATCTTCCCGAAAAGGAGGATGGGGGAGTTTTGTTTCATAAATTGGCTTTTCTAAAAACTCTTTAGCCAGTCGGTCAAATCTTTCAGCATCGCATCGTGATACTTGAAGGTGTCCTTGAACCCGAAGCCGTGTCCTCCTTTGGGATAGACGTGCAGGGTGGCAGGAATGCCTTTCTTCTTCATCGCAAGGTAGTAGTTCACACCGTTGGGTGAAGGTACTGCGCGGTCGTCATCGGCAAGGAGGATGATGGCGCGTGGTGTCTGTGCGTCAATCTGTTTCTCGTTGCTGTAGAGGTCAACGAGGTCTTGACCTGCATAGCGCCCAATTAGATTATCGTGAGAACCACGGTGGGTGACGAGCGTATCCATCGAGATGACGGGATAGAAAAGAATCTGGAAGTTGGGACGTACATCTTTAGGTGCACGAGTGGCAACTGTTGAAGCCAGATGACCGCCGGCCGAGAAGCCCATAATGCCCACATCATTAGGATCGATGCCAAGTTCGGTGGCGTGCGCTTTGAGATAACGGATGCCGTCATAGACATCGTTCTGTGGAATCTGGTCGTGCCCGTAAGGCATGCGATAGGCCAGCACCACCAGGTTGATGCCCAGTTCGTTGAAATAGGGCGCCCAGCTCGAGCCTTCGTTGACGAGCGACAGATGACTGTAGCCGCCTCCGGGCAGGCAGACCACGGTGCGCGCCGCCGCCTTGGTCTTGTCAGCGCGATAGATGTGCATATAGGGTTGTGCCGTCCATCTTTCGGTGGTGCGGGGATTGTCGTTTTCGTGCCCGTTCAGTTCCGGGAAGTTGCCATCGGGATAAATCCACACTTCTTTGTAGTCTTGTGCCTGTATATGTGAGAGCATTGTGCAGGCGACAAACAATGTCGATAAGAATTTTTTCATTGTGATAGGCGTTAAAGAATATCAATAATAGGAATAGGGTTCATAGTTGTCGGCGACGTATAGCTTCAGCCAATCGCAGGATTCGTAGATCGGGCTGTCGCGTTTGGTCTGGTAGCGTAGCCACTTGTAGGCTTCGCGCTGCGGTCCATCGGGAGTGAGGATGTAGTAGCGCTTCTTGTCTTTGTCGTACCGAATATACGTTTCCTGCTCGGAGGTCGGATTGGCCGCTAAACCGAAATAGCATTTGACCTTCATGTTGAAGTCGTTGGTACAATCGAGGGCGAGCTGTAGGTAGTGTTCAGCCTGGTCGTTCAGCTGGTTGTAATGATAGTCGGCACCCGACCAGGAATATTCTGAAATAGCCCAAAGATCGCCGGCATAGGAGGCTTGGAAAAGCATGTCCGCCAGGTTGAACGCCACCTCTGCTTTCTCCTCTCCCTTGGCTTTGCTGAGCCATTCCTTCATAGAAATCACTTGTAGGCAGAACTGGTATTTGATATTATCTACCTCGGTCATATTGGGATCCCAGTTCTCAGAGCGATCCTTGCGCTGGAATGGCGTATCGGGACGATGGCGATGCATCAGGTAGGGCGTAATGCCCAGGTTGCGAAGGTGATCCTCAGGCACCTTTTCGAGGTAGTCCCGGGCCTCTTCGAAGTTGCCTTCACGAATCAGTTTGGTGCCGATGAGTTCATTGAAAAAGTTCTGGCCAAGGGCACAATATTTGACTAAACATTGGCCCAAGGGACCGTCGCCTCCGTGCTTGATATAATGCTGTAATTCCTTCACCTGCTGGGTTGGCATATCGTGGTCCAGTTCCCAATAATTGCCGTTGATCAGATTGCGGGTGAGGAAGGAAAGCGAAGGATCCTGGCGCTGATTGACGTAGGCCTGCAGTCGCTTGTCGATTTCGTTGCCCCAAAGACCTTGCACCACGCTGCGCTCGGGATCGCTGAGATAATATGCGAACTCCTTGTAATTACGTATTTCCTCGGCCACATATTCGTCGTATTGGGCAGGTTTGTTGTCCAACGACAGCGATGCGGCGAACTTGTAGTGACGCAACAGACTCTTCATACTATTTTCCCCCGGTAAATCCTCGGCTTTCACAAATGACTGATAAGCCGCGTTTTCTTGACCTGTGATGAGTTGTATGAAGCCGACGAACGTCTGCCACATTCGCAGGTCCTTGGCCTTTCCTTCGGCCACTACTTTTTCTGCAAGATTAACCACAGCCTCACGATGGCGGGTCACCTTTGTCCAGATCTTGTAGTCTTCGTCATCCATCTCCCAGTAGTCGTGTTGGGAAGCGTGGTAGAAGTAGTTGGCATAATCCTCGAGAATATAGCCCAATATCATAGCATTTGGATCCTTGCGATAGACTTCCTCGATGCTTGTCGAGTCGAGCATACGATTCACGCAGAGGCTGATGCTTCCGCCATCACGCAGGCGGAAGTAGATGGGTAATGCCTTGTCGTAGTCGCCCTTTCGGAAATAGATTCCTGCAACATAGCCCTCCATGCGGTCGCGTATTTCGCTGGGCTCCCAATGGGAAGCCTCATCGGTCCATAGACGCATCATGGCATCGTCGGCATTGAGTCGGGCGAGGATACGCATCCTGAGGAACGTCAGGCGCTTGCCTAGGTCCTTGCCAACCTTGAGTGCGTTCGCCTTGTCGAGGACTTGCTGGTATTCCTCGGGGGTCACCTTCTTGTAATACCAGAACTGGGTAGATTCAACCAGTTCGTTGAGTTCGGTGTTGATTTTCAGCAGGGCGATGGCATCGGTCTTCCCCTGTTCGCGCAAGGTGGTGATCAGTAGATTGGTAGTCGGCTCTTCGGAATCCTCGAAATCGTCCATACGGAGATAGCGCACAGCACTGTTGAGAGCATCGTCGGCGGGCAGACCGGCATATCTCGCCCAGAATTGGGCGGATTCGTTGGTGTGCTGATCGGCAAGGTTGGGCAATTCCTGTGTGCAATGGAACAGGTTGTAATACGAAGGATCGTCGCCGTCCCATCCGCAAGCCAGACTGGCCGAGGTGGTCATCAGGCCGAGGCTAATGGCCAGAAAATAACATTTGAAGGGTTTCATTGCTGTATTGTTTTAACTGGTTTTCATCGAGGTGATAGAGAATAACCTGGTCACATATTTCGGGACGAAGGTCAGTAAGCGTGCGACGCACGTCCATCAGGACATCGGCTGGTACAAACTCATGTCGCACAATGTCACCCGGGAAGATGCGTCCTTCGCCCCGCATAGCCACCCCGGAGGGTGGGATGGGTTGGTAATCGATCGACAGGAAGCGGCTTTCGTCGATGGGCTTGAATCGGGCTGTATCGCCGATATCTACACCGCGCAGGATACAGTTGAACTTCTTATCGTGGAATAGCAGATTCCAACTATAGACTGGCAACGCCGCACATAGAGGCAGACTGTAGCGCGGCAAGTAACGCAGATAGGGCTCGATGCCTCGTTTGGTGAGGATGCTGCACTCCTCGTCGAAGTCAGTCAGTTTGCCTACATTATAAACCATCAATGCCCCGTAATCGACTGGCGGTGCTTCCATGCCAAGTTGATGCAGTCGGATGGTGGCCGATAGTTTAGAACCTCCTTCTGCCTCGAAAGCCTTGCGTAGTTCGCTTAGGAAGTTGAAATAGCGTTCCTGATTACGCCGTGTCCAGTCGAAGTCAATTTGCAGTTCGGTAAGCTTTGCCATACCATTCTGCTCCATCATCTGCCGAACACGTTGTGCAATGAGTCCAGGCAGCACCGACAAGCCCGTGGTGTCGTTCATCACATTGACTGCCAGGAAGACAGTGGGAATCACCTCTATCTGGGTGGGCAAAGTATCCGTAAACGTCAAGGTGGTGGTCGGGACAAGTTCTCCGTTTCTTCTCACAACATCAAAAAGGTGCATATATACCTTTCCAACCTTCTGACGATTGATGAAAGAGCGCTCTGCATCGTTGAGTTTCAGTTCCTGTCGCCAGTAATACATCGCATTCTGAGGGTTGGGTATCTCGCTTTTCTGCCTCGTGCAACCGCATACCGTCCAAAGCAGGATGCTCAGGCAGAACATCTTGCAGAAGTAGGTGAGGAGAGGAGTCAGTCGTGATTGCATAGTGATTACGATGTTTTTCCGTACGATATCGCGGCAAAGTTCGTAAGAATTCTTGACATTTGCAAGTATTTATTATGAAATTTAACGATAAGTAAGCAAAAATAGCACGCAAAGGTCGAAATAAAGTTGGTGGTTTGAAGAAAACATCTTATCTTTGCCCTGAAATCTTGAAAAGATGAAAAAGTTTTTTCGACTTTTGCGCTTGTCCGTCGTATATTGGATGAGAGCAAGATGTAAGATTCAGCATGGACATCATAAACAATGACATAATCGAGCGATGCCGATGCGGCGACCAAGCCGCCTTTCGGAAAGTGGTGCAGACCTATCAGCAGATGGTCTTCACCTTGGCTTTTCGCTCGTTATGCGACGAAGAGGAGGCGAAGGATGTGGTGCAGGAGACGATGATCAAGGTGTGGGTCAACTTCGCATCCTACAACCCCAGACAAAATCTGAGAAATTGGATTTACACAATTGCCATCCGGCTTTGTTTTGACCGATTGAAGAGTAAGGCACCTATCGAACCGTTGCCCGAAGACGAAGATTATTTCTCCCAATTCGTTTCAGATAGCGACACTGAAAAGGAGCTGGAAAACCACGAACTTCTCTCGGTCATCAAGACGCTGGTAAGCCGACTGAGTCCCAAGCAACGTATCGTCTTCATGCTGGTTCATTTGGAAAACCTCGATACGGAAGAAGTAGAACAGATAACGGGATTGGATGCCGCAAAGATCAAAAGCAACCTTTACGTGGCTCGTAAAACTATACGTGAACAATTAAAACTGTTAGGATATGGAAAAGATGGATGAAATCACCCGACGACTGGCTATGCAACAGCCAGTGTTGAAAGATGCCGAAGCATTGACCGAGAGCATCATGGCCAATCTTCCTCCGCAAAAGAGACCTTCGGGTCAACGGTATTTGCGTGCAATGCGATGGATATCTTCGGTTGCCGCAGTCTGCCTCCTGATTCTGTTCTATAGCCAAAGCCGCGACTTCGTTCAACGCCCAAATGATGTTGACTACGGTCAAAGCCTGCAGCAGTTACAGCCAGATTATTCCCCAAACCTCGACAAACTTCCTCCTCGTGAAGCTTTTCGCCAATTCGTTGAAATGAAGCGTTCAAGAACCTCCATTTCTGACATTAAAAGACATTTTGCATACTAAATTATCACATTATGAGAAAATATTTTCTTCTATCCACCATACTGCTCACAGCACTGACAGCATGCGAGAACGGACATATCGATATGAATACCATCATCCATGCTGATGGCACCTGTAGGCGCGAGATTTGTTTCAAGGCCGATTCTGCTGCCTTGGCCAACGGTTCCATCAAAGCTCATTCTAATGTCTTGGATATTCTGAACGACAATGATTGGACATACGAAGTGCAGGATACGTTGTGGGTCAAGGCCTATCGTGACTTTTCGTCGCCCGATGAGATGGCCGAGGCTATGCCACTGCAGGTGGCAGGACAACAGGTGAAATCGAAAGCAAAACTCGAAAAGCAATTCCGTTGGTTCTATACCGACTACATTTATACTGAAACATTCGAAAGCATCGCTCCCACATTCGTTATCCCTTTGACCAATTATATGGAGAAAGACATGGCTGACTTTTGGCTGACGGGCACACCCGATGTCATGAAGGGATACAGCGGTTTGGAGATGAAGGACTATCTGGATTCGATGGAGGATGCTTACATGCACTTTGTCAATGCCAACATTCTCAATGACCTCATGGATGTGTTGGCCGAGCATTATGACGACATCACCAAAGCTCCTGTCAGCAAGGAGGAGTTCCTTGCAAGCAAGTCGGAATTGATAGAACAAGCAGATAAGACGTCAACCGATGTCTTGAATTTTGAACCAGAGAAACTTCTTGTCGAGACTTTCAAAACAGAAGCATACAATCAAGCGCTGAAAGATGACCCTGTGATATCCGAAGCATGGGAGCAACGCCAGAATGTCTATGTGTCACTGCTGATGCTCGATGTGGATTATCAGTTGACCATGCCAGGGGGGATCATCGAAATTTATAAGTGTGGCGATGGAGTCTTTCGAGACGGAGAACTGCACTATCGACTGAATGGTATGAGACTCTTGGCCCCTTGTTATACTATAAAAGCCACATCGAGCGGAAAGAACAATTGGGCGCTCAACCTTTCGCTAGCCATTGTTCTCCTGGCTATTGGTCTGGGAATCTATATGGTATTTCGCGGAAGGGCTCGAAAGAATACCTTGAAAATGCAGGAAAATTAATCTAACATTTATCGTTTTTCGGTTATTTGTAGTGATTTTGTTCGGTTATTTGTGTTAATTTGATACAAAGAGTGACACCCCAAACGGGATGTCACTCTTTGTATTCACTTCTCTGGCTTGATTTCCTTGAATCGGCTGAAGGAGGGATTGCGCCGATAGTTTTCTTCCGAACCTCTTGGAACGAAGAGGGTGATTTTTGAGGGGTCGAGTGAAGTGCGGTCTCCGAGGATGGTATCGGGTTTCTGGTGTTCGAGATGGATTTCGGTGAGGCTGGTGCAGTCGTCGAAGGCATTGTCCCTGACTCGGTTTACGGTGCCGGGAATCCTGATGGATGAGAGGGCGGTGCAGCCTTCGAAGGCTTTGAGGTCAATCTCGGTCAAGCTGTCAGGGAGTTCGATGGAAGTGAGGCTGGAGCAACCGCTGAAAGCAAATCCACCAATCTTCGTCACGCTGTTCGGGATTTTGATTGAGGTGAGGCTGGTGCAGTCGTTGAAGGCGCCCCATCCGATAATGGTCAAGCCATCAGGGAGCTTGATGGAAGAGAGGCTCGTGCAGCCATTGAAGGCAAAATCACCTATTTCGGTCACGCAGCTGGGGAGATTTATTGAGGCGAGACTCGTGCAACCATTGAATGCATCTTCCCCAATCTCGACCAGATGGTCGGGGAGGTCAATCGTAGAGAGGCTCGTGCAGTCCCAGAAGATCTTCTTGCTGAGCTTGGTTACATCGTCGGGGAGTTTAAGCGACTTGAGGCGAATGCACCCCGAGAAGGCAGATTCACCAATCGATGTAACGCTGTTGGGCAACTTGACTGTGGTGAGATGGTTGCAAC
>JAEEGH010005124.1_pt1 | contig 33142 bp, 25 predicted proteins | sample 9134181 | NCBI WGS metagenome assembly JAEEGH01 (sample SAMN16246544, study PRJNA631951) | gut metagenome | biome: gut microbiome; feature: rumen; material: DP-attached | host: Bos | place: Iran: Karaj | collected 2018-10
AAGGCATCAGCCAACTCTTGATGCAGACGGAAGAGCGTCTTGCGGTCGGGCATCATCCGTTCCTTGGCCATTTCGAGATAACTGAGTGCTTCGGCACCAAACCCGATACGGTTGCAAACGATGCCGAGCGTAAAGAGGCAATAGGGATTGGCATCGTTATTGATGACGGTAGCTCGTGAGAGATAGTCATAGGCTGTCGAGTTGTCGCCCATTCGCTGATAAGTCAGTCCGAGGGTATAGAGTGTGCCGAAACAAGTATCTCCTACAGCTTCAAGTTTTTTCAGTGCAGGCATGGCAAGGTCGTAGTTCCCCATATTAAAATACGCTTCTGCCAACTGGCGGTTCACAAGGATATGGGTAGTGTCGCGCTCACGATACTTCTGACAGATGTCTATCACCTTTTCTGGATAAGTCACTCTTTTACCAAGGTCTGAAACCTTACCTCTATTCAGACGAGGGGTGTAGTCGAGTATAAGCGGGATGTTATAAGGATCGCGTTTTAGGATTTGATCGCCCCAATAGAAGAGCGAATCTATATTCCCCAAATTTGCGAAGTTGTCATAGCGTAGTCGCAAGTCACTGACAGTCAAGCTGTCATAGGGCAATTGCCTAAGAGCCTCCAGACTCTTATTGAAGTAGCCCCGTTCTGCCCAGTAGCAGGCATTATGTCGAAGACTGTCCGTCTGAGCAGAAGATATAAGTGCAAAGTGAAGAGCGAAAAGTATTATCAGAAGTTTCTTCATTGTTGTTTCTCCTTTTCTAATAGTTGTTGCATTTTATCGATAAGCATTGCACCTGAGATGTTTTTTGCAATGATCCGTCCTGAGCGATCTACGAGATAATTGTGTGGAATAGTCTTTATACCGAGAGAACGGACATCTGCATTCATTTCTCCTTTCTGGTCGTAGGCTCGCCTGTTATGAATCTGATAGGGATTTTCGCCTTCCAAATGATTGCGTAAGTCATGCTCTTTCACGGCACTCCACCACTCCTTGCCTGATTTGTCGATAGAAATCAAGTGAACCATCAAATATTCAGAAAACATCTGGGCTGCCTGTTTGATATTGGGCATCTGCATCAGGCAGGGCTGGCACCATGAAGCCCAGAAATCAACATAGATGTACTGTCCGCGATATTCGTTCAGACCAAGGATGTTGAAGTAGTCGCCCACCTTCAGCGGACGGACAATCGTATCCGATTCGCTATCGTAGAAGCGACTGCTATAACGCTTCCAGAATATAGAGTGGGTTGCAAAGCTTTCTGCCGACATGTAATCTCCGAGCGTACTGTCATTAACGAGGGCACGAATTGGCGGATAATCGGGGAAACGCTCTAGAAGTGAGTTCATGATGGAATCAACAACCTCTTCCTTATAAGTATGAGTCGTTGGACTCCATTTGTAGTTGCTATAGATGCTGCCAGCAGCGCCCATAGCGGCATAAGGATACTTGGCGTTCATGGCAAAGACTTCCTTATTGTGCTCTATTTCTCGGTAAAGTCTGTCATAGACGGCTTTAAGCGAATCTCTTTTTGTCTCGGCCAGTCCTACAAGCTGCGATTCATTTCTGGCCATTCTTTCCTTTCTGTCAAGACTATCCTGCACCAGATTGTAGTTAACATATTCTTGCATGGCTAACGAACCTTCTGTCTTTCTGGGATAACGCAAACGGAAGCCATCATCCTCGTCAACTACATGAACAGTGATGCTGTCGCCGTTTGAAACTACCACGGGCACCACACCTGGTCCTCTACGGGCGAACATCAGTTGAACGGCATATTCATAAGGCACCTTGCCATACATTGTTCCAATACGATGCACAGAGTCAATACTCAGCGAGTCATGCAACTGCATCTGCTTTTCAATCTGAGAATACAGATACACCTTTTGTGGCTCACTGGCGATGGCTGAGTCCACCTTCAGCGTAATCGCGAAATGGTTTTGACTACTTGCATTTTTTGTTCCAAGCAGAAATACAACTATTAGTGCGGTGATGATGGTTGTCTTGTTCATATTCATTGTTATTTTTACGATTTGATTTCATTTTAGTATTGCTTTACTGATTCGTCCCTGTTCTGCGTTCAAATATTTATCAAGTACCTCTGCGATTTGTGGGTAGTAGTCGTTGAGCGTTGTATATTTGCTGCGATGATTTGAATAGTAACGGAGGGATGTGACGAGTTCGGGCATCCAACTGAAACCACGAGAAATCTGCTCATCCATTTCCTCTTTGATTATTTCCGCCATAAAGCAGTTGTCCTGTAGATAAAGGATGACAGCGGCACGGACGATGCTTTCGTTGATGACGGTTTCGGCATTACGATAGGCTTGCGAGTTCATGGCACGATATGAGTGCTTCAAGAGTCTCTTGCCTATCGGGAGCAACAATTCTTTGTTCGACTCGTCATTAAGAAGGCTATTAACAAAAGAATGGTTAAACTCGTGGATAAGTGTTGATGAAAAGTCAATGCCGTTTTCAAATGCCTTGCCCGTCTGTTCATCAACGTAATAGCCACAGATCGCGAAAGCCTCTTTCGGCTGTCCGGCCAATTGGCGGCTAGGCCCGTAGTTTCCTTCGCCACAGGTAAAGCCTATCACAACACGAAAGCGTTCTTTTGGCTCTGTGCCATAGAATTTGGCGTACCAGTCCTGATGGAAGTATTGCATTACGTTAGCCTCGTAGGTGCGTAGCACATCGTCGTAAAAAGGTAGGTGCTGCTGATAGAAGTCGTGGAAACGAGTATCTGTGTAGAACTGATTGAGTTTATCGAGGAGGGTGTCCGTTTCTACATTCTTCCATCGGTTACCAAGACCGTCCTTGTTGGTAAGTATCACCAGTTTGCTGTTATTTATAGCGAGATTGATGGCCACTGTCATCACAGCATCGTAGCCAATGTTATATTTAGCACGCAAATCTTTGAAATAAACAACGGTAGGATGCTCTTTGAACAGAGAGAACCACGTCTCTGTCTCCTCGGTGTACTTGCCGCCCATATCCATACAATACTCTCGGAACCCTGCTGTCCGCGCAAGTATGCTCATTAGTTCAACGGACTCGGAGCTTTCTACTTTTACTTGTGCTTCCGCCCAAAATGAAACGAGGGCGAGCAGTGCGGTGATGATGGTTTTCTTTTTCATTTCTTGATTTTACCTATTCTCTCCAGATACTTGATAAATGCGTTCCATTGCTCGGCATTCTTTTTGATATTGGTCTGCACTTGTTCGTCGTTCATGAACTGTAGAGGGTAGCAGTCTTGCAGATAAAAGTGACCTTGTTCGGAGTTGGATATCACATCATAATGCAGGACAAGGTCTTTGAAAGTTCGGCTGTCCCAGTCACCTACGAACCGACTGACCTTAAGCACAACATCATTGCCAAGACGGAACTGCAATTCGCCATCGGTCTTCCGCAGCCTCTGGCTGAGCGATTCTTCCTGTGCATAGAATTTCACTTCGCGGGTGGTAGGGTTGAACCACTCGATGTCTGACTCAGTGAATACTGCATTCTCCACAGGGTCAGTCGTATATGGCTTTTCTTGCTCGTTGTCGCTGCTGCAAGAGGCGAGGGAGAAGGCAGCAAGCATCATAAACATGATTCTCCTAATCTTCATTGTTTTCATTGTTTCTTTATTATCTATTCTACTTCATATCCTTTCACGATTATCATCGGGCAGCCAGGGATTTTCTTCATTTTCCCCTTTACCTTGTGGCGGGCATAACTGCTCTTGAAGTTGGCGGGGAAAGAGAGGCTTCCATTGCCCTTCATGTCAACCACACAGATTGTGACGCAGTATTTCTTCTTGCCCTTCAGCACTACAGACTCTGCGGGGCTGACATAGATATTTTTCCCGTTTTCGGCAGGGGTAACACGCCTGTAGATAGGCTTGTTCAGGACGCTATAAAGTTTCTTGTCCCTGACCTCGTAGCAGTTGAAACTCAACAGACATTCTTCGTACTCGCACTTGTCGATGGAAACCATGATGTCTGTCAACAGATAATCTTTCCTGTTCTTGAAGATAGGCCCCCATTCAATATCGCCTTTGCAGTTACCACGAAAACCTGCCGTACTTGTCCTCACCCACGACTTACCCGACAGCGTGTGCGGCTTGCTTTTCTTGCCAACCACGACTTCAGCCAGTTCGATTACCTTGTCTTTCAGTGTCACGGTCAGTTCGTGTCCGTCGGCGTAAGTCGTGTAGGGGATTGTCGCCGTCTGATAGGAAACGTGCGTGAAGGTCAGTTCGTCCTTGCGTCCTGCTGGTATCGTCAGCGTGAAATGTCCCTGCGCGTCGGAGATAACGCCCACACTATCCTCCTCGATGCCGATGCTGACATACTCCACAGCGTCACCCCGTTCGTTGACAACGTGGCCAATGACTTTCGTTTGTGCCTGCCCCGCCAATGCAACGAAGATGAGCAGTGCGGTGATGATAAGTTTCTTGTTCATTATTCTTTGTTTTTTTTACGAATTGATTTCAATCGAATCTTTTTCCGCTCGAAAGAGTCGAAGCAAACTTCACCCTTCTCTCGCTTACTCGAAGATTTGTGCTGCGAAGTTACAAAAAGGCACACAAATAAACCCTCGGCGAACTTGAAAAAAGGGTGCCGAGGGTGAAAGTCTCAACTTAGGTTGAGAGTTTTTGCCGTTTTTAACTATTTTTGACTCTCAAACGTGATGTCGCGGCGGATTTTGCTGATGGTGTTGGGATGGACGTTGAGGAACGAGGCGATGTCCTGCAAGTCGAGGTGATCCACAATGCCGGGACAGCGCTGCATCAACAGGTCGTAGCGTTCGCGGGCTGTGGTGCAGTGAAGGTCGAGATAGCGCGAACGGAATTGGAAGAGGATGTGCTCGGCAATGATGGCACGAAGTTTCATCGTCTCCTTGCTTTGGTCGAAGAACTGCTCCAGTTGCTGGCCTGTGACCCTGATTACGTGGCTGGGCATCATCGCCTCAATAGTGGTCTGCGAAGGACGACCGTAGAGGAATGTGGGGTAATCAACCACAAACTCGCCCTGGAAGGAGAACCATGTGATATGTGCCTTGTCGTCGCTATGACCATGCGTCACGTACTTGAAGCAACCTTCTGTGACGAAGGCGAACCAACGTGCCGGGTCGCCCTCACGCTCCAACTGGTCACCCTTACGGTAGGTGACCGCCTCGCCCTCCCGCTTGCAGAACTCCTGCAGCGTCTCGAGGTCTAAACTGTTATTGCTGAACTTCTGTTCCATTGTCTTATATATTTGTGAGTGCAAAGGTAGCCATTATTTTGTGAATACATTGCAATGAACAGAAATTTAACCATTATGCATCTCACTCAAATTATCCAATAATCACGATGAGAAAAAAATGATAGCAGGGATTACAATTATCCATGATACCCTATAAAACATACTCTATGATACGTCTGAATCCTATGATATTATAGGAGTTGATACTTAAAAAAACGTAAATAGATAACCAAAATTTGTTCAGATGGAAAAGAAAAAGGAGTTGCGATTTCTCGTAACTCCTTGGTTTTTAAGGCGCTTCAGGATGGGCTTGAACCAACGACCCCCTGATTAACAGTCAGGTGCTCTAACCAACTGAGCTACTGAAGCAGGTTGCTTTCTTTCGATTGCGGGTGCAAAGGTACGGCGAAAAATTGGAACTACCAAATTTTTGGAGAACTTTTTTGGGATAAAGGGTGATTTTTATGAAAATCCCGCAGATTCAGGGTGAATCTGCGGGACTTTTTACTATTTTCTTATCTTAGAAGTCCATGTGGTCGAGAGCATCGCTGAAGTCTTTTGGCTCGGATTTCTCGGCATTTGCCTTGAATTCGTCGCCAAGTTTCTCAGCTAATTTCTCGCCGAGGTCGCCATTCTGTTCGGGACGGGGGCGACGATCGCGGCGGTCGCCACGGTCGCCACGATCACGACGCTCGCCGCGGTCATTGCGGTCATTGCGCTCGGGACGACGTTCACGGCGCTCACCGCGCTCGGGACGCTCACCACGCTCACGGCGGGCTGGACGCTCCTGATAGCCCTCAGGCTTATCGATGAGCACGCGGTGGCTGAGCTTGTACTTACCAGTCTTCGGGTCAATCTCGAGGAGCTTCACCTGGATGTGGTCACCCTCCTTGATGCCGGCCTCCTCGACGGTCTCGAGGCGCTTCCAGTCAATCTCAGAGATGTGGAGCAGACCATCCTTGCCAGGCATAATCTCGACGAAGCAGCCGTAAGGCATGATGCTGCGGACGACACCGTCGTAGACTTCGCCCACTTCGGGGATGGCCACGATGGCGCGAATCTTCTGAATGGCAGCGTCGATGGACTCCTTGTTGGGGCCGCTGACCTGAATCTTGCCCACGCCGTCGATTTCGTCGATGACGATGGTGGCTCCTGTGTCTTCCTGCATCTGCTGGATAATCTTTCCGCCCGGGCCAATGACGGCTCCGATGAACTCCTTCGGAATTTCGAAGGCCTCGATGCGGGGCACGTGGGGCTTCAGTTCAGCGCGCGGCTCAGCGATGGTGTCGGTGATGCAGTTGAGGATGTGCTCACGTCCGGCTTTGGCCTGCATGAGGGCTTTCTCAAGGATGTCGAACGACAGACCGTCGCACTTGATATCCATCTGAGTGGCTGTCAGACCGTCGCGCGTACCGGTGGTCTTGAAGTCCATGTCGCCCAGGTGGTCCTCGTCGCCGAGGATGTCGCTCAGGACGGCGTACTTATCTTCTCCGGGGTTCTTGATGAGACCCATGGCGATACCCGATACGGGCTTCTTCATGGGAACACCAGCGTCCATCAGGGCCAGCGTACCGGCGCAGACGGTAGCCATAGACGACGAGCCGTTTGACTCGAGAATCTGAGAGACCACGCGCACGGTGTAGGGGAAGTCGTCAGGGATCTGGCCCTTCAGACCGCGCCATGCTAGGTGGCCGTGACCAATCTCACGACGGCCTACGCCGCGCTGAGCCTTGGCCTCGCCTGTGCAGAACGGGGGGAAGTTATAGTGCAGGAGGAACTTCATGTAGCTCTTGTCGAGCACATCGTCCACCAGCTTCTCGTCAAGCTTTGTGCCCAGGGTAACGGTGGTCAGCGACTGTGTCTCACCGCGGGTGAAGATGCTGCTTCCGTGAGGCATGGGCAGGGGCGACACCTCGCACCAGATGGGGCGGATATCAGTGGTCTTGCGGCCATCGAGACGGATGCCCTCGTCGAGGATGCAGCGGCGCATGGCGTCGCGCTCCACGTCATGGTAGTAGCGGTCCATCATGGCTGCGTATTCTTCGTCGGAGATTTCGCCCTTAGCGTCGTCAGCAAGTTCGGCACGCTCGGCAAAGAACTTCTCCTTGAAGTCTTCGAGCAGCTTCTCAAAGGCTTCGGCGCGCTCCTGCTTCTCGAGGGCCTGCTTCGTGATGTCGTAAGCGGGCTGGTAGAGTTCCTTGTTCATACGGGCGCGGAGATCCTCGTCGTTCACCTCGTGGTCGTATTCGCGCTTCACGTCCTTGCCAAGTTCCTTGCTCAGTTCAGCCTGCAGCTCACACATGGGCTTGATAGCATCCATAGCTGCCTTGAGGGCGCCGAGCAGGTCCTGCTCAGAGACTTCCTTCATCTCGCCTTCGACCATCATGATGTTCTCGGCCGATGCACCGACCATGATGTCCATGTCGGCCTCCTTCATCTGCTCGAATGTGGGGTTGATGACGTACTCGCCGTTGATACGAGCCACGCGGACCTCCGAGATGGGGCACTCGAAGGGAATATCCGAGCAGGCCAATGCTGCCGATGCGGCAAAGCCGGCCAGTGCGTCGGGCTGGTCAACGCCATCAGCTGAGAAGAGCATGACGTTGACGAAAACTTCAGCGTGATAGTTACTGGGGAATAGTGGACGGAGAACGCGGTCCACGAGTCGCGATGTAAGGATTTCATTGTCCGAGGCTTTGCCTTCGCGCTTGGTGAATCCGCCGGGGAAACGGCCAGCGGCGGCGTACTGTTCACGATAGTCAACCTGCAAAGGCATGAAATCTGTTCCGGGAACTGCATCTTTTGCGGCACAAACTGTGGCGAGAAGTACGGTGTTGTTCATGCGGAGCATGACGCTTCCGTCAGCCTGTTTTGCCACTTTCCCGGTTTCAATGGTGATGGTCCTTCCATCAGCCAGTTGAAGGGTTTTTGTAATTACGTTCATCTTGATTTAAAACATCTGAAAAATAAATAAAAAGCGCACAAAGCGCCAAAAACTGTGCAAAGGTACACATTATAATATGAATAAACGAATAAACGCCAATTATTTTTTGTTTTTTATGAAATAAAAGGAAAACACCCCGGACTTGACTGCCCGAGGTGTTTTTCTGATTGTTATGAGTAGCGGCTTAGAAGTCGTCGTCGCGCTGCTGCTTACCCTTTGAGTAGTAGCTCTTGATTTCGCTCCAGACGAACCAACCGTTCTTCTTTGTCGGACGAATCATGACGGTATGAGCCGTGGGAGACTCGAAGGACATGTCGCCCTTGTCGGTAGCATCGGGGTTGGGGAACAGGTTCAGCTTGGCAATGTCAGCATTCAGGTCGCCAGAGTGAACGATAGGACTAGCGAGGTCCCAACCGATACGAACCTTGTACGGGCCGTTGTCGTAGCCATAACCCTTGCCGTTAGGCTTGTACTGGTTGCCCGGCGTAGCGCCAGCGAAGTGCTGGAACAGGTTGTTGTGCTGCTGGTAGCCGCTGGTTTCCTTCTGGAACCAGCCAATGCACAGGTTCTGGAAGTCGTTATTGGCGATACCAATGGTATGCAACTGAGTGTACTGGACACCGTAGAGGTAGTTGATCATGTCGCGGCAGTCATAGCTGCAGTCGAGCAGACGGGGCAGTACGAGGTAAACGACAGCACCAATGAACAGGGGGTTGTTGCAAGCCTCAACGCGGTTGCCGTTCTCATCCTCAAGCAGGGTCTTCAGCTCGGCCACGTTGCGGGGCAGACGGTTGAAGGTGAACTCAGAAACCCTGTAAGTCTTGTTGTCGCCGGGGAACTTGTACTCGTGAGTAGCTGTAGAGTCAATCAGTGAAACCTTCTCCACGGGGATGCTGTAGGCAGTGATGTTGTTGATGGTGATACCCCAGGTGCCGCTCTCAAGCTGATAAGCCCAGTTTGCAGCTGCATTATCCTGGCCATAGCGGGCGTTCTCAAGGAAGAAAGCCGAGCTCTCGGTGATGTTGTTGGGAACCTGCGGACGGAAAGTGAAGTTTCCAACCGTTCCGTAGCAATTGATGTTGCCACCGGCCTGGATGTCAATCCAGCCATGGTTCTGGCCGTTAACGACCTTGTTGTGCTCAGGGTTGCAGTACGTGTAGTTGTCACCCATGGCGGCAACACTGGTCTTGCCTGTTCCGTCGTTAACGATAGGTGCATTGAACTCTACACGGAAGTACTGCTGGCTCTTCTGTGCGAATGATGTCATGGCAAAGGCAGCCACGGCGATTAAAGTAAATATCTTTTTCATAATGTTTGCTGTTTTGTTTGGTTTAACGGTTTTACTTCTTGGTGAATTTCAGTGCCTTGTTGCCTACGCGCAGTACATAGACGCCTGCGGGCAGCTGTCCGACATAAATAGTCGTGGCACCGTTGGCAACGGCTGCTGCAGCCACCTGCTTGCCATCGAGAGCATAAACGAAAGCCTGGGTAGCGTCGCCACAGCCAGAGACGGTCATCTGCTCGCTTATGGGAGTCTGCAGCTGAAGATTCTCAGCGGCGGGTGCCGTAGCGAGGTTTTCGATGCCTGTTGAGTTCATGGCCTGGCTCAGCTCATCCTCTGTGCCACGGAAGAAGCGGATCTCGCTCACGTTCTGCTCAATAGCACTGCCAGCAATTACGGTCATCAGCGAGGTGCCTTCCTGAACGCTCAGGATAGGACGCACATCCTTCATTTTCCAGAACTTGCCAGTGTTGGTGAACACATAGAAAGGCTTCGAGTAGTCAACGCTCGGCGTCTCTTCTTTCTTTTCGTTGTACAGCGTGTAGTCAATCTCCACCTGCTGTTTCTCGAAACTGATGCTCTTGACACCGGCTTCGCCCTGACCGTCCTTGAGGACAATCTCGAACGTGTCGCCACCGTCAGGAACAACCATCATACTCACGCGGACTACAGGGAAGAATTTGCCTGTGTTGGTCTTCACGCCAATGGCGTTCTGTAACTTGGCAGCAGCTTCAGCGTCAGCGGAGTAGCCCAGTCCAGCAGCCACTAAGGCAGCAATGGCTAAGGTCTTCCATCTTTGTTTAACTGTTCTCATGTTTTAAATTAATTAATTAGTGAATAAAAAAAATTAGAATTTTCCTTGAATCTTGTCGGCGGGAATCTCCACCGGCGTCTCCAGTCCGGGCCAGTAGTCTTTCTGGGGCTGTGCACCATGTACGTTGTCGTCCTTGTCGATGCTCTGGCGGAAAGCGCTCTTCACGACATAGTACTTGCCACCCTTCTCGTAGAAGGTCTTAAACTGCATCTCCTGCACCGAGCTGTACTTATCCTTCAGTTCCGGGTATTGGAAAAGGGGAAGACCCTGCCAGGCGACCGAAGTGCTGTAGGTGCCAAGAATCTTGGTGGGAGAGAGCTGAGCCTTCACCTTGGCGTTCACCTTAGCCTTATAATCTGTCACGGCCTTGGTATTGCGGTTCTTGTCGCTCAGGTTGTCAAGCAGGTAGTTGTCGTTGATGATGTTCATCACGTAGCCCTCCTGAGCCTCGGCCTTCAGCTCCTCGGCTGTTTTCTCGCGCACGCCCGTGCCAGCCTTGTAGAGTTCCTTCAGGCGGGTGTTCTCTGCAGTCAGCGCGGCCAGGTCGGTGTTCGAAACAGGCTTCTTGCCTGGTGTGGCCTTGCCTGCGCGCTTGAGGGCATCGGGTATCCAGCTGTTAAACCTTTCCAGCGCATACTCCGGACGTCCGTATTCACCGTATGACTCGGTGTTGCCTTTCATCCAGCGGATGACCTGTCCCATCATCTGTGCTGCCGAGGCTGCGTTGCGCACACAGGAGATTTCGTAGCCGCCCTCCTTGCAATATTTCTCAATGGCATCGTAGCCCCCTTCGTTCAGTGCCCAGAACTTGTAGAGAATCTGTCCATTGGCAGTCTTGTCGAGTTCCAGATACTTGTCCCAGCCGCCGGCCTTCTCGACGTTGGCATATTCGCGTGCCTGAGGGCTATTCCTCAGATGTTCTTCGCGAGCATTCTCCATCTGAACGTTTGTGAGAGCTTCAGCTCCAACGTTACCACTGCTTGTGCCGTTGACAACGCCCTTTACTGTTTTCTCGGCAGCGTTCTTAGCCTTCTTTAGCAGTCCGCCAAGCTGGGCGTTGGCACTGGTTTGTACTGCAAACAGCATGGCAACAGCCATGAGTGTGCGAATCAATGTCATTGTCTTCATAAGCATAATAATAAATAAGGTTTAATACTATTGTTGTTTGGGCTTTCTAGCCTCCATGTTTTGCCTGACCATTTCCTCCATGCGCAGCAGTTTATCCAGATAATTCATGGCAAACTCCATGGTTGCTTCTTGATATTCCGTCTTAGGCATCTCGGTTGAATTTGGTTTGACGGTGCAAAGTTATAGAATTCTGCTCATTCAACCGTTATCATTTAGTGAAATTCTTTTGTCATTTCGTCAAATTGCCCTGTTTTTCCTGGTATTGTGTGGGGGTTAGGCCAAAAGACTTCTTGAAGGCGCGGGTAAAGTTGGCTGTGTCATTATAGCCACAAAGGAATGACACTTCAGTGATGTTTAGTTCTGGGTTGTTGTCTAAAAGATGGCGCGCGCGTCGCATGCGGATGGTCTGAATGAACGACTGCGGCGTCTCGCCGATGAGGGCCGTCAGTCGCTGGCGCAGTTGGAAGGGACTCATGTTCAGCCGCTCGGCCACGGTGGCGGCGTCGGCTTGTCCCTGACTGAGCTGTTCGTTGATGATGTTCACAATCTGCTCCATCAGTTCGCGGTCGGCGGGTTTCACGGAGTCCTGAACGTTGCCGCCATCCGACTTGGTGGCGAGGGCGTTGTCGTAGTGTATCTGCAACTGCTTGTACTTCTCGCGCAGTTCCAGTATGTCGGCGCTGAGTTGCTGGTTGATAAGGTTTTGGCGCTGGTTGCGTCGGCGCATGGCATACCAGATGACGGCTGCCAGCATTAATAATAATAAGGTGGTGGCAAAGCCTATGAGGATGGCACGCCGCTTGGCTTGTTGTTCCTCTTGCTTTTCCGAACGTAGCTCGTCGGTCTCGAATTCTGCCTTGAAGCGAGCCAGACTCTCGGCCGTGGCGTTGTTGTAGAGCGAGTCTTTCAGAGCGTTGAAACGGTCCAGCTCGGTGCGTGCCGAGTCGGGACTGGTGGTCCAGAGCGACTCATAGATACCCTTTTGGGCATGCAGTTCGTTGTAGGTGTCGTGCAGCTGGCGGAAGATCTGCGCTGCCTCGCGGAAGTAGGGTAGGGCCTCGGCGGGGCGTTCCAGTGAGAGCAAGGTCATGCCCATCTTGTTGCAGCTGATGCCCAGCGACTGTTGGTTGCCCTTCTCGCGGAAGGCGGGAATGACCTGCTGTAACAGCTGTTGCGCCTCACGGTAGCGGTGGAGTCCTATGAGCACCGACGCTTTCTGCGCCATGCGCACCTTGGCGTGATCCTCGCGGCCTAACTTCTCCTCCAGATCACATGCTGCGTCGGCATATTCCAGGGCCCGCTGGTCGTTTGACATGGCGTGGTAGACCTCGGAGGCCATGCCTAAGAGTACCGCCTTGCGTTGCGGGTTCTTCGTCTCGTCGGTCAGCGAGAGCGCCTTCGTGATGTACTGCTCAGCTTCGTTAGGCTGGTTGGCTGACATATAGATGCCTGCCAGCGTGTTGAGGCTGGAACTTATGCGGTCGTTGTCGCCGCTCTGCTTGTCGAGCTGGTAGCAGAGCTTGGCGTATGTGGCCGCCTCGTCGTAGTTGCTCAGACGTATGTGGCTGATGGCCAGCAGGTTCAGGCAGTCTGCCTCCTCGTCGTGGTTGTTGCTGGCACGCAGCAGGGGCAGGGCCCGTTGGGCCAGCTTTACGGCATCCTGATAGCGCTGGCGGGCATAGTAGTACTCGCCTGTCCAGTACCACACCTCCATGCGCAGCGAATCCTTCGAAGCAGCGTTGCCATAGGTAATGGGGGCGCAGAGGTCGGCCTCGCTGTAGATGCGCATCAGCCGGTTGGCGGCCTGCAGGTCGGCATTTCTCTCGAAAGCCCTGAGCAGCGAGTCAACGACATCAGCCCTGCCACTGGCACAGGCCAGCAGCAGGGCGATGGTTGTCAGGCTTTTCTTCAGCAGGCCGTTCATCTGCCTACAGCAGGTTCATCGTGTCGGTGGCAATCATCAGCTCCTCGTCGGTGGGGATGACGACAACCTTCACGCGTGAATCGTCGGCCGAGATGATGGCCTCCTCGCCGCGCACGTTGTTTTTCTGCTCGTCGAACTTGATGCCCAGGAACTCCATGTCCTTGCAGACCTCGGAGCGCATGCCAATCTGGTTCTCGCCGACGCCGGCGGTAAAGACCACCACGTCGAGACCGCCCATGGCGGCAGCGTAGGCACCGATGTATTTCTTAATGCGGTAGAAGTACATGTCCTGAGCCAGCTGGGCGCGCTCGTCGCCGCTCTTGGCAGCGTTCTCCACGTCGCGCATGTCACTGCTTCCGCCCGTCAGGCCGGCCACGCCGCTCTTCTTGTTGAGCAGGTTCGACATGCCGTCGGCGTCGAGGCCGAGCTTCTTCTCGATGAACGTCACGGCACCGCCGTCGATGTCGCCGGCGCGCGTGCCCATCATCAGGCCTTCAAGCGGCGTCAGACCCATCGACGTGTCGATGCACTTACCGTCGACGACAGCAGCGATAGAGCCGCCGTTACCCACGTGGCAGGTCACCATCTTCGTACCCTCAGCGGGAATGCCGAGGAACTCGCAGGCGCGCTGCGACACATAGCGGTGGCTGGTGCCGTGGAAGCCGTAGCGGCGGATGCCGTACTTCTCGTACAGCTCGTAAGGAATGGCATACATGAATGCCTTCGGCGGCATGGTCTGGTGGAAGGCCGTGTCGAAGACGCCCACCTGTGGCAGTCCCGGCATCAGCTCCTTCACGGCATTCACGCCCTTCAGGTTGGCAGGGTTGTGCAGCGGTGCCAGGTCGGAGCACTTCTCGAACTCCTTCAGCACCTCGTCGGTCAGGATGACCGACTTGTTGAACTTCTCGCCGCCATGCACCATGCGGTGGCCTACGGCGTCAATCTCGTCGAGACTCTTGATGACCCCTATCTCAGGGTCGGTGAGCAGTGAGAAGATGAACTTCACGCCCTCGGTATGCTCGGGGATGTCGTGCATAATCTGCTTTTTCTCACCGTTGGCCAGCTTGACTTTCACAAAGGCGCCGTCCAAGCCTACGCGCTCGGCACCGCCACTTGTCATCACACTCTTGTCGTCCATGTTATACAGTGCGTACTTGATAGAGGACGAACCGCAGTTTAAAACTAATATTTTCATAATAAAGACCCCCTCCCAGCCTCCCCCTGAATGGGGAGGAGTAATTACCTACAGGAAGTTATAGGGGTATGTTTTTGTTTGTTACACTTTATGTTAAGCTTTACTATCTACTCCCCTCCATAGGGAGGGGACGGAGGTGGGTCTACTTCTTCGCATCCATCGCCTGGCAGGCGGTGATGGCGACCATATAGTAGATGTCGTCAACAGAACAGCCGCGCGAGAGGTCGTTCACCGGACGGGCGATACCCTGCAGGACGGGACCGATGGCAATGGCATCGCCGAGGCGCTGCACCATCTTATAGCCGATATTGCCTACCTCGAGGTTCGGGAACACCAGGACGTTGGCCTTGCCGGCGATGTCGCTGCCGGGAGCCTTCTTCGCACCCACCGAGGGAACGAGGGCAGCGTCGGCCTGCAGTTCACCGTCAATCTTCAGCGTCGGATCCATCTCCTTGGCCAAACGTGTGGCCTCAATCACCTTGTCGCAGACCTCATGCTTGGCAGAGCCCTTCGTCGAGAAGCTCAGCATGGCCACGCGGGGATCCTCGAAACCGGCCACGGCCTTCGCCATCTGAGCGGTGCAGACAGCAATCTGAGACAGTTGTTCGGCATCGGGCATAGGCGTCACAGCGACGTCGGCCACAACAAGCACACCATTCTCACCATACTGCTTCTGCTTCGAGATGAGCAGCAGACCGCCGCTGACGCAGGTGATGCCGGGCTGGCACTTGATGATCTGCAGGGCAGGACGGAGGGTATCGCCTGTCGTAGAGAGCGCACCAGAGATCTGACCGTCGGCACCCTCGGTCTTGATAATCATACAGCCCAGGTACAGGGGATTCTTGATGAGCTTACGAGCCTCCTCGATGGTCATGCCCTTCGACTTGCGGATCTCGGCCAGCTTCTCGGCCAGTTCCTCGCTCTTGTCGTAGTTCTCGGGGTCGATGAGTGTGGCCTTGCCGATGTTGGTCAGACCCTTCTCCTTTGCCAGGGCCTCGACCTTGGCGGGGTTACCGATGAGGATGATGTCTGCGAGATTGTCAGCCAGCGCACGGTCGGCTGCACAAAGGGTACGCTCCTCCTCTGCTTCGGGGAGCACGATGCGCTGCTTGTTTGACTTGGCACGCGCAACAATTTGACTTAATAAATCCATAGTTTGTTTTTATAATTAGAGAAAAATAAATCCGTCCGATACGAAGTGCGTGCAAAAGTACGAAAAATAATTGGAATACCGCAAACAAAGTGAGAGATTTTTCCCCGAAGAGTCTTGTATTTCGATTTTTTTGACTACTTTTGCACCCTGAAAACTGAAAACTATGAAGGAAAAACTGAGACTGCTAGGCCCTGTCGTGCTGCTATTGGCACTTGTGGCCATCGCATATAGCCTGCTCACCTACGAGAGCGACGTCCTGTGGAAGGCACAGGAACTGAATATGTTTCTCGACACACCCCTGTTCTTCAAGCAACAGATGGTGACGTCGGGCTGGCTGCTGACATGGCTGGGCACTTACTTCACGGAGTTCTTCTACCATTCCTGGATAGGCGTGACGATGCTCATGCTCTGGTGGGCACTGCTGATGTTCGTCACCGCACGCGCGTTCCGTGTTCCCGCCAAGTGGGCTGTCCTGTTGCTCATCCCCGTGGCAGCACTTCTCGTCAGCGACGTCAGCCTGGGCTACTGGCTGTACTACAACAAGTTACGCGGCATCTACTTTGCCGGAACCATCGGCACAACGATGGCCGTCAGCGCCGTCTGGCTCTACCGGCTGATACCCGCGAAGTATTTCTTGCGGACGGTCTACATCGCCGTCAGTACTGCCCTACTCTATCCCCTCATCGGTTGCTATGCCCTGCTGGCGGCCCTGCTTATGGCTGTGCTGTCGTGGCGCCTTGAGGACTACAAACGGATGGACCGCATCGTGGCCACCGTCGTGGCGGCAGCAGCCATCGGCATCGTGCCGTTGGCCTACTACAACTACGTATACAACCAGACCATTATCGATGACATCTACCGCACGGGACTGCCCGCCTTCATCATCGACAAGGAGTACCCTGTCTACTACCTGCCCTACCTCGTGCTGGCATTGGCGCTGGTAGCGTTGGCCGCCACCAGCCGACTTCTAAAGGATACCATCCGTCGTCCCGTCGTCTGGATCTGCTGTCAGGTGGTCATTCTCGCCGTCCTTATCGCCGGCGTGCGCCACTTCTGGTACGACGACTACAATTACCACAAGGAGCTGGCCATGCAGCACTATATGGAAGACCTCGACTGGGAAGGCGTACGTCAGGAGGCTGCCAACCTGGAGGACGAGCCTACACGTGCCATCGTCATGATGAAGAACCTGGCACTGTTCCGCCAGGGACGCCAAGGCGACACGATGTACCAGTACCGCACGGGTTCGAAGGCCAGCGATGCCCCCTTCCCCGTGGCGATGGTCGACATTGTCGGCGTACCTCTCTACTTCCACTATGGCCAGTACAACTACTGCTACCGCTGGTGCATGGAAGCCGGCGTAGAGCGCGGCTGGCGTGTCTACAACCTGAAGAACTTCGTACGCTGTGCCATGGTCAGCGGTGAGCAACAGCTGGCCAGGAAATACCTGAACCAGTTGAAGCACACCCGTTATCACCGCGAGTGGGCCGAACAGCACGAGGCCCTGCTCGAGAAGGGAACGGTAGGCTCGTCGCAGGAGTTCGAGCCCGTGCTGCACCTGACTAAGGTTCCCGACGTTCTGAACAGCGACAACACCCTGGTGGAGAAGTTCATCATGACGCAGTTTGCCAACTACCCCAGCAACGACACGCTCTATATTGAGCAGGCCGTCTATGCCTCCCTATGGACGAAGGACATCCCGACGTTCTGGCGCAACTTTTTCCCATACGCCCAGACGCACATCGGCCAGCATATGCCCACGCACCTTCAGGAGGCTGCGTACCTCTATGGTGAGCTGGAGAAGAATGTCGACACCAGCCATATGCCTTTCGACGAGAGCGTTCCCAAGACGTACAAGGAGCTGATGAAGACAGCCCAAAGCTACGCCAACCTCGACGAGGACGGCATGGCGCGTGCCCTCTTCCCACGTTTCGGACAGACGTACTTCTACGAGTACTACTTCGTCAGGAACCAGAAGCTGTATTAGAGATTGAGAGATTGAGTAATTGGTATGAAGATGAAAAAGACGATATATTTGTTGATGATACTGATGTCGGTGCTGACAGCCTGCAACAATGCCAGCATCCCCGACACCTACACAAAGGTGGACAAGGCGCCAAATATCTACCCCGACTACACAGACGTCACCATCCCCGTCAACATTGCACCGCTGACGTTCGAGTGGGATGGTGATGCTGACGAGATTGTCGCACGCTACACTGTCGGCAACCGTCAGGAAGTCTATGGCGGCGATGCCGTACAGCCCGATGCCGACGAGTGGCGCGATATGCTCACCGAAGCCGCCGGCAAGGACATCACCGTCGAGGTGTTCGTCCGTCAGGCAGATACGTGGAAGGGCTACAAGCCGTTCCACCTCTATGTGTCGAAAGACAGCATCGACCCCTACCTCAGCTACCGTCTCATCTCGCCCTCCTACGTGGCCTATGAGGAGCTGACACTCAGCCAGCGCTGTCTCGAGGACTACCGTGAGGAGGTGATGGTCAACAATATGCTTTGCGGCACGGAGACCGAAGGCCAGTGCGTCAACTGCCACAACTACCAGAACTACAACCCGCAGCGGATGCAGTTCCATGCCCGTCAGAACCACGGCGGCACGGTCATCTGCTACGACGGTAAGATCCGTAAGATCAATATGCGCAACGACTCCATCATCTCGGCTGGTGTCTATCCAGCCTGGCACCCGTGGCTGCCGTTCATCGTCTACTCCACGAACAAGACCAGCCAGAGCTTCCACACGCGCAACCGTAACAAGATTGAGGTGTTTGATGCCGTCAGCGACCTGATAGCCTACAATGTGGAGAGCAACGAGGTGACGAACATTGAGAACGACACGACGGAGTTCGAGGTGTTCCCCGCCTGGGCTCCCGACGGCAAGACGCTCTACTACTGCAGCGCCCACTTTGAGTTCCAGGACACCGTCGACCACGCTACTGAGGTCCTCCGCCGCGCATACCATTTCAAATACAACATTTACAAGAAGTCGTTCGACCCCGATACATACACCTTCGGCCCCCGCGAGATCGTGTTCCGCGCCGACAGTCTGGACAAGAGTGCCACGCTGCCACGCGTGTCGCCCGACGGCCGCTACCTGATGTTCACGCTCGGTAACTATGGCGTGTTCCACATCTGGCATCACGAGGCTGACCTATACCTGATGGACCTCAGCGACGGCAGCGTACGCGCCATGGACGAGATCAACTCGAAGGACACGGAGAGCTACCACTCTTGGTCATCGAACGGCCGCTGGGTGGTCTTCAGCAGCCGTCGCGACGATGGCGACTACACCCGCCCCTTCTTTGCCCATGTCGACGCCCAGGGCAAGGGCAGCAAGCCTTTCGAGCTACCGCAGGCAGACCCCGACTACCACCGTCAGTTCATGAAGAGCTATAACATCCCCGAGTTCATGCGCGGCCCCGTCAAGGTCAAGCCCCAGCAGTTTGCCGACATCCTGAAAGGCAGCAAGGGCGATGCCGTGAAGTACGTTGGAAGTTCGGAAGAATTGAAAAATTGAAAAATTGAAGTATTGAAGGTTGAGAGATTGAAGTAATGGACCAGTACAAGATAATGACCGACTGCGGACAAGGGCTCTTTCCTGAGCGGCTGTCCGGACTCTACAAGGAGGTGAAAGCCTACATCGCCGATGAGGAGCAGGCAGGACGCACCCTGCGCTACACGAAAATATTCCTTAGTGACATCGCCAACCAGGACGAGGCACTACGGGAGTCGCCGCTGATGACCGACATCGTGGCGAAGGCTGACTATACCATCATCCAGCAATCACCCATCGGCGGCGCTAAGATCGGACTGCTGATGAAGACCGACGACGAGCCCGACGCCTTCACGCTCGACAGTCTGCGCCTGCAGGATGACGAGGTGATGAACTTCGGCTCCTACACACAGACAGTGATGCTCTTCGAAAAATATCTCGGACTGCTCAAGGAGCGCGGAATGACACTGAAGGACCACTGTCTGCGCACATGGATCTACGTGCGCGACATTGACACGAACTACGATGGTGTCGTCAAGGCACGTAACGACATCTTCCGGCAGCACGGACTCACCGTTGACACCCACTTCATTGCGAGCACGGGCATCGGCGGCCGTGCCGTGGGCAAGAACGTCTGTGTGGCCATTGATTTCCTCACGGCCGTCGATGCAGAGCCCGCCGACCGTCTCTACCTCAAGGCACTGGACCATCTGAACCCCACCCATGAGTACGGTGTGGCCTTCGAGCGTGGCACACGTATCACGCTGCCCCACCGTTACGAATACTTCATCTCCGGAACAGCCAGCATCGACTGTCACGGCGAGGTGGTACACACCGGAAACATCAGCCGTCAGACGGGTCGTCTGCTTGAGAACATCGGTGCGCTGCTCTCCGACGGCGGTGCCACGATGGCCGACGTACGCTACTTCATCATCTACCTGCGCGACCTTGCCGATGCTGCTGTCGTCGACGACTATATGGCACATTTCTACCCTGACGTGCCACGCATCATCACCCACGCCAAGGTGTGTCGCCCGGCATGGCTGGTGGAGATGGAATGTATTGCGGAGAAGGAACGATAGTATTCTATCGTCCTATATTATTACTTGGCCTAGCCTGCAAAGAGCTCGCTATTCCAGATTTTGAGTCAGGAAACTCTCCAACTCCTCTGCCGACAGGCGGAGGCGGAACTTGCCGCGCACGGCCGTGGAAATGGTACCCGTCTCCTCGCTGACAACGATAGCAATGGCATCGCTCTCCTGCGAGATACCCAGAGCGGAGCGGTGACGTAGTCCCAACTCCTTGGGGATGTCGAGGTCGTGGCTCACGGGCAGGATGCAGCCGGCCGCACGTATCTGTTGCTTCACAATGACGACGGCGCCATCGTGAAGCGGTGAGTTCTTGAAGAAAATGTTCTCCAACAGACGCTGGTTGATGTCGGCATTAAGGATGTCACCCGTCCTGATGACCTCCGTCAACGGCGACGCACGCTCGATGACAATCAGCGCGCCCACCTTATTCTTAGACATCGAGAGACAGGCCATGACAACGGGCATGACCGTCTGCTTGATATCCTCGCGCTGGCGCTCCGTGGCCGTTTTCGACGAGAAGAGGTTCTTCAGGCGACGGAAATGCTGGTGTGCCCCGATGTTATAGAAGAACTTACGGATCTCGTCCTGAAAGAGGACGATGAGGGCAATGACACCCACCGACACCAGTTTGTCGAGGATGGTACCCAGCAGGCGCATCTCCAGTATCTGCGAGACAAAGAGCCATATCACGATGAAGATCAAGATGCCCACGAAGATGTTCAGTGAGCGCGACTCACGCATCAGCCGGTAGACGTAGTAAAGCATCAGCGCCACCAGCAGGATATCGATAATGTCCTTCAGTCCGAAATCTATAAACATGGCTTATACGGTTGTTAGACTATTTACGAGACGGACACATTCCACGGCCTCGCGTACATCATGGACACGCAGAATGGAGGCGCCCTTCATCAGGGCTATGGTGTTCAGCACCGTCGTACCGTTGAGAGCCTCGGCGGGCGTCGTACCCAACATGTTGTAGACCATCCTCTTGCGCGACACACCAACCAGCAACGGCAGCCCCATCACCAACAGACGGTCCTGTCCGTTGAGCACTTCAAAGTTCTGCTCCATGGTCTTGCCGAAGCCGAAACCAGGGTCAAGGATGATGTCCTTCTGTCCGATATCGCGCAACTGCTGCACACGCTCGGCAAACTCCATGAGGATTGTCTCCACGGTGGATTGCCGCGACATCAGCACGTAGGGAACACCCAGACGGCTCACTGTACGGAACATTTCTAGTTGACGGTTTACAGTTGACGGTTTACTGTTTACTGTTGACTGTTGAAAGTCATCACCCACGTCGTTGATGATGTCGGCACCAAACTCCTCAACGGCCATCTTCGCCACATCAGGACGGAACGTGTCTATCGATAGCACCACGTCGGCCACCTCCTGACGGATGGTGCGCAGCGCCATGCGCAGCCGTTGCATCTCCTCCTGTGCCGATGCCGGCTCGGAGCCAGGACGCGTGGAACAGGCACCGACGTCAATGATGTCGGCACCCTGCGCCAGCATCTCACGCACACGGGCCACGACCATCTCCTTTGTCTGGGCGCGACTTTCGCTGTAGAACGAGTCTGGCGTAACGTTCAGAATACCCATCACACGAGGCTGCGACAGGTCCATCATTTGTCCATTCACATTGATAGAATACTCCATTTCGCCTACAAAGATACGAAATAATTCATAATTCATAATTCATAATTCATAATTATTTCGTAATTTTGCACAAAAATCACGAAGTTTATGACCATCAAAGAACTCTACAAGCTCTATCAAGAGCATCCATGCATCACCACCGACAGCCGCGACTGCCCCGAAGGCAGCATCTTCCTAGCTTTGAAAGGTGACAATTTCAACGGCAACCAGTTTGCCCTTCAGGCACTCGAGAAAGGCTGTAGCTATGCCATCGTTGACGAGGCAGTAGCCCCCCCTTCATCCCCCGCCCTCATCAGGGTCTCCGACTGTCTCCAGACATTCAAGGACCTGGCACGCGAGCACCGCCGCCAGTTCCATATCCCCGTCATCGCCATCACCGGCACCAACGGTAAGACGACAACGAAGGAGCTCATCGCCTCCGTCCTGCAGAAGAAGTACAACGTCCTTTACACCCAGGGCAACTTCAACAATGACGTCGGCGTGCCCAAGACGCTGTTTCGTCTGACCGCGGAGCACGACATCGCCGTCATCGAGATGGGGGCCTCACACCCCGGCGACATCAAGACGCTGGCTGAGACGGCAGAGCCGACCTGCGGGCTCATCACCAATGTGGGACGCGCCCACCTGCAGGGTTTCGGCTCGTTCAAGAACGTGGTGAAGACCAAGGGCGAGCTTTACGACTACCTCGGGCGCCGCGGAGAGAGTCTGGTGTTCCTGAATGTCGACAACGAGCGGCTCTGCGACATCCTTCCCGACAACGTATGGGTAGCCCCCTACTCTACCAATATCGACAATGTCGAGGGTTGCACCGTCGGCGAGGTCGTCTCCTGCGCCCCGTTCCTCAAGTTCCGCTGGCGCGAGAGCGACACTAATCTCGAGGAACGAGGAACGAGGAACGAGGAACGTGGGGACTGTCCCAGCTGTGAGGAGCAAAGCGGATTACAGGGGGACTGTCCCCGTGATTCTGAGCCTGTCTGGTACGAAGTGCAGACGCAGCTCATCGGTTCGTATAACATCGACAACATGATGGCGGCCATCGCCGTGGGACTGAACTTCGGCGTCGATCCTGCCGACATCAACGCGGCGCTGGAGGGCTACAAGCCGTCGAACAACCGTTCGCAGCTGACCGTCACCGCCAAGAACCGTCTCGTCGTCGATGCCTATAACGCCAACCCCTCGTCTATGCGCGCCGCCCTGGACAACTTCCGTCAGATGGACGTCACGCCGAAGATGGTCATCCTCGGCGAGATGCGCGAGTTGGGCAACTCCAGCCACAAGGAGCACCAGAAGCTCGTGGCACAGCTTGCCGAAAGCAACCTCGACGAGGTGTGGCTCGTTGGCGACGAGTACACCGACCTTCCCGCAGCCTTCCGCCATTTCCACGATGTCGACGAGGTGAAAGCCGCCATCGCCCAGCAGCAGCCCTCGGGCTATCACATCCTCATTAAGGGCAGCAACAGCACCCGTCTCTATCAACTTCCGGAACTACTCTAAAGCATCAAAGAGGCTATGATAAAAAAGTACGCTTTACTACTGTTGGCGATTGTCACACAGACGACTATCGCTACTGCCCAGGAGACGGCACCCGCCTATGAGGTGATTCACGAGACCGACACCGTCTGGCACTTCGGTACGGAGAGCATCTTCCTCTTCAGCCGTCCCATGCACCGCATCGACATTGCGTACCCGTCGACAGACCCCGAGGGCAACGACGCAACGCTGAGCGGTTACATTGCCATACCCACCGACGTGCTCAATGGCGAACAGCCCTGCGACGGCGTGGTGCTGATGAACCACTACACGCAGATGAGCTACGATGGTGCCCCCACCCGCGGCAATGCCCAGGGCGAAGACATCGTCTTTGCCAATCCACTGAGTCCCAACTATATCCAGGTGGGTAGCGACTTCTACGGCTTCGGCATCACCGAAGGCAAGGGCCAGTGGTACTGTTTCGGCGATGCCAACGCCCAGGCCAGCATCGACTGTCTGCTAGCAGCACGCAAGCTGTTGGACGACCGCAAGATCAGTCAGGGTCGTTTCCTCATCAATGCCGGCTACTCCTCGGGCGGATACGACGCCATTGCAACGCAGAAGCTGCGCGACATGAAGTACCGCGACGTCATCTCCTTCGACAAGACCTTTGTCGGCGGCTTGCCTTTCGACATGGAGACGGCTTTCGACGACTATCTCGCCATCAAGGACCAGCCAGGCCGCTTCTTCGGACTACTCATGGTGCTCGACAGCTATAACCGCCACGCCCATCTAGGGCTGAAGACGGAGGAGATGCTGAAGGAGCCCTGGGCCTCGAAGTTCGATGAATGGATGAACAGCGGCCAATACAAAACCTCCGACATCTTGGACGAGTTACGTCATTTGAAGCTGACGGACATCGTCAAGGACACATTGCTCGATAGAACGTCGGAGGCGTATAAGAAGCTGCGTCAGGCTCTAAAGGATCATGAGTTGAAGAACGACTGGGTGCCCGACACGACACAAAACTACATGGTGATGCATTTGTACCGCGACATGACGGTACCTGTAGCGAGCGACCGTGCCCTGCTGACATTCCTCTCAAATTACAAGTACGAGAACGGAACCAGCCCATTGTTCCGCAAGACCATCATCCCCGAGCAGACACACCTGCAGACCAACTTTATACTCAACAGCAAGGACCACACCCTGCTCGGTGGCGTCTGCTACTACCTCGGACTGTCGGCAATGCTCACAGCCTTGCCCATTCTCTACTACGACGGTGAGCTGAACACCCACTATGCCGACCTCGTGAAGGATGCCACGCCGATGGGTATCGTCAAGACCCTCGAGGCGAAGGGCTACGACCTGAAGAGTGCCGTTAAAGGCATGGGCGGCGGAGGCGACATCTGGTCGGCCATGGCCAAGATCACAGAGATTACCGAGGCTCTCGACCGTTATCTGGAGCCCCACGACTTGACATATACCGATCTGCTGACCATGGCCGACGACAGCGGCCTGACCTTGCAGGACATCCTTGAAATCTACACTTACCTCAGCAGCGACGACAGCACCGACGCCGGGTCGCGTCAGGAGAGAGGCTCCGCCACGCAGCAGCCTCAGCTTGTGCCTGGCACACCGTCGTTCTTCTACCAACAACTGGAGAACTGGCTCCATGAGAACAACTTCGACCTCGAGTCCATCCAGCTACCGTTCTAACAACAGGATTAAGAGATTGAGAGATTGAGAGATTATGAAATACAGAAGATTATTCCTTGCCCTCATGATGGGCACCACCATAGCCGCCATGGCCGATAACGAGGCGCAGACGGTAAGCATCATGACACTGAATGTCGACGGACTGCCACGTAAGGTGTTGTTCTTCGACGTGAACGCCGACGGGCCGGGTTCTGCCGGCAGCGAGGTCGTCAGTGAATACATTGCCAGCAAGAATTGCGACATCGTCGCCATGCAGGAGGACTTCAACTACCGCTGGGAGATATGGTCGCGACTCTTTGCCGGATATAACCACGATGAGTGGAGCGGTGGCATCATGATGGAAGACGAACCCATCGACTACGCCCACCTGCATAACCACCGGTTCAAGGCCGACGGTCTTAACATGGTGTGGAAGAAGGACTGCCAGTCGACAGCCTACGAGCGTGTGCCCTGGCAACAGTCGTTCGGAAAGTTCAGCCACGAGTTCGACGACATCATCACCAAGGGCTTCCGTCGTCATGAGCTGACGCTTGCCAACGGTACCGAGATTGTCGTCTACAACATGCACATGGATGCCAGTTCCGAGCGCGACGAGTCCGTTGGCAACGACACGAAAGACCGTGAGGCTCGTCTGTCGCAGTGGCAGCAGCTGTGCCAGCACATCCTGGCACGTCTCGACAACCGTCCCATCATCGTGGCTGGAGACATGAACAGCTACTATAACCGCGACGACATACAGACGGCGTTCTTCGAGCCCCTCACTGCCTCGGGCAAGGCCACCGTCGGCGATGCCTGGATGGTGCTGCACAACGAGGGGCAATACCCTGCTCTTGGCGGCGACAAGCTAAAGTCGGAGGAGCTCGACAAGGTGCTTTATGTCAACCCCACCGTCGGCAACATTCTCATCCCTGTCAGCGCCGAACTTGATACCGATGGCTATATGCTGGACGGCAAACCCCTTGGCGACCACACCCCGCTGATAGTCACCTTCCAGTTCAGCCGCACCGACAAGACGGGCATCAGCACCGTGCAGCAGACGCGTGATGCCGAGGTATACAGCCTCAGCGGCATCCGCCAGCAGCAGCCTTCACGCGGCGTGAACATCGTCAACGGCAAGAAAGTAGCACATCCATAGAGTGTGATGAGAGACCATGCTGTGTGGATGTTCCTCGTCCTGTTCACCCTGACGGGTTGTCGAAAGGGACCAGAGACTCTAGGAACGATTGACGAGGGGCAGTCTGTGTACTACTGGCGCACAGACTTGCACCTCGACTCCACAGAGCGTGCCTTCCTGCATACTTATCATATAAAAAAGGTGTACTGCCGCTACTTCGATGTGGTGATGAAAGAGGGTGAGCCGATGCCCAACGCGACACTGCGCTTCAGCGACACGCTGCCCACTGGTATAGAGGTGGTGCCGACGGTCTACATCACCGAGGACTGCATGCACGAGCCACACCCTGGACTGGCAGCGAAGCTGGTGAAGCGTATACGACAGATGAACGAGACAAACGACATCACGGAAGTACGGGAACTGCAGATAGACTGCGACTACACCGCCCGCAGCCGCAAGGTGTACTACGACTTCCTGAGGGAGGTCAAAGAGGAGTGGAACAAAGGTAATCATATCTCTCACCTCTCATCTCTCACTTCTCACCTTTCTACAACCATCCGTCTTCACCAACTGTCGATGCCCGTGCCACCTGTTGACTATGGCGTGCTGATGATTTACAACACGGGCGACCCGGGGAAGTTCATGGAGCGCAATCCGATACTCGACATACGCGACGTGACACCCTACCTGCGATGGCTGCCCGACTACCAATTGCCGTTAGCAGCAGCCTACCCCGTGTACAGCTGGCAACGCGAGATTCACGGCGTGAGGATAGAGCACACGGTGGAGGCCGACGAGATTCTACGGGTGAAGACAGCCGTCGAAGCGAAACGGCCGGAACTGCGACGCAGCATCATCACCTATTGTTTGGACCAAGAAAACATCAACAGATATCAACCGGAAACGTATGAAGCGATTTATCACCATTAGCCTATTGGTAGCATTATGGCACCCCATGAGTGCCTGCATCTGGTGGACCAACCACAACAATTACCTGTTCAGCCCCTACGACCCGCAGGAGTTCCGCGACCGGGTAGAGAACACGTGCAACAACAATTGGAAGACCTACCTGGGGTCGACAGAGGAGTACTACTGGTTTGATGCCGACGAAGCCATCAAGATAGCCCGCCGCAAGAACGACGCGCTGATGGTGACCTACATACAGAACCTGCAGAAGTACCTGAAGTGCTCGGACGAGAAACGTCAGGAGCAGTGGGACTACCCCACAAAGCAGCAGCTGGCACAGCGCCGGCAGACGCTGCTGAACGTGCGCAGCTATGCCCAGACGAAGCTGACGAGCCGTCTGCGCTCGCAGCACGCCCTCTTGGTGATGCGCTGCAATATGCTGTTGGGCGAGCACGCCCAGAACGTCACTTTCTGGCACACCACGGGCAGTAAGTTGATTGAGAGCGTCTACCGCGACATGATGTACAACATCTATGCCGGTGCCCTCAACAACACGGGCAGCGAGCAGATAGCCGGTAAAATCTTCGCCGAACAGGGTGACTGGGCTAGTCTGATGACAATATTCTACAAGCGCCGTTCGTACCAGGCCATCCGTCAGGAGTACCTGAAGGAGCCCGACTCGCCGGTGCTGAAGTTCCTGCTCAAGGACTTCGTGAACAACGCCCAAGAGGCCATCGACGCCGATGGTCAGGAGGGAGAGATTGGCGGTAAACTATTCATCCGCAACATCACGAAACAGGAGGCACAACAGATGTGTCAGCTCTGCCAGCAGGTGGTGCGCGAAGGCAAGACCGACGTGCCCGTGATGTGGCAGATGGCGAAGGCGTGGCTGGAGTATCTCTTTGGCAACAAGCAGCAGGCCGTCAGCGACATCGCCATGACGGAAACGATGGAGGGTACACAGCGCATGAAGGACAATGCGCGGGTACTGCGCTTCTATATCAACGCCGCCCAGATGGGCGATGGCAAGAAGCTTGACGACTTCGTGGCCAGCGAATTGGCGTGGCTCGGAGACAAGACGAAGGACGAAGGCTTCTTCTTAGACGCACAGGACCGCATCGCCCATCAGGTGCTCATGAAGCGCTACGCCAGTCAGCCCGTCCGTCTGTTAGCGATAGAGAAGGTCACCGGCTGTGGCGAATACGACCTCGGTGCTGACACTATAGATGTCCAGTGTCTCCAGCAGTACATCACCTATGCCACTACGCCCGCTACGGCCACCACGCCCGCCCTGGACGCCTACCTGAAAGCGCGCCAGCATGCCGACCTCGACGCCCTCAACGACCTCGTCGGGACGAAGTATATGCGGCTCTGCCGCTGGGACGATGCCCTGAAGTGGCTGCAACGCGTGCCACTCGCCTACTACAAAGACAAGGGCTACGCCCCCTATGCTGCCCTGCGCAGCTTTGACATCGAGCCATGGATACAACGCCAATGGCTGAAGGACGACGTTGTCTACAGCGAGCGCCAGTGGACGCTCAAGGCCAACCCGAAGGTGACCTTTGCCACTGAGATGCGACAGCTCGAGAGTACTACCGCCCTGCTCGACGCGAAAGCGCGCTGCCAGCGAAGCTACGACCTTGCCGTGCGCTACGCGCAGGCATCCTTCCGCGGCGACTGCTGGTTCCTGATGCGCGATGGCAAGAGCGTCATCGACACGGTACGCTGCCATGAGACCGACTTCGGCGCCAAGGCCCTCGCCCTGCTTGCTGAGGCTGCCCGCAGCAGCGACGCCACGCTGCGTCAGCGTGCCCTCTTCGCCCGCTGCTACGGCGAGCTGCACTCCTCGTGGTGGTACCGCAAGGAGTGGAACGACAAGATTATCGACTACGAGGTCGTACCCGACAGCCGCTCGTCGCAATACCAGGCGTTTGCCGCCCTCGACGCGTACGTCCTTCAGCAGCCGGCAGCCCCCTACGTCTCCCGCTGTGACGAGTATCAGCAATGGAAAAAGATGAAGAAGTAAGAAAGAAGAAATTATCATACACACTATAATGAAAAAGACAGTATTGATTATAGCAGCCGCGCTGATGTGTGGCGCAGCAAGTGCTCAGCAAGAACAGCAACAGGAGCCACAACGTAAGAAAGTGGGCGTCGTCCTCAGTGGCGGCGGTGCTAAGGGTATGGCACACATCGGTGTGCTGAAGGTGCTCGAGAAGGCGGGCATTCCCGTCGACTACATCACCGGCACGTCAATGGGCAGCATCATCGGCGGCCTCTACGCCATCGGCTACAACTCCCACTCGCTCGACTCGATGGTACGCGTGCAGGACTGGAGCTACGTCATCACCGACCGCGAGGACCTGCGGCGTCAGAGCCTCAGCGACCGTAAGAAGCAGAACACCTACGCCTTCACCACCGGTGTCACCATCGGACAGAAGGATATGCAGGCCGGCGGCATCATCAAGGGCAAGAACCTCGCCGAACTGTTCCAACAGCTCTGCACGGGCTATACCGACTCTCTCGACTTCACAAACGACCTGCGCATACCGTTTGCCTGTGTGGCAACGAACATCATCGACAACTCCGAGGTAGACTTCCACAGCGGACGGCTGCCGCAGGCCATGCGTGCCTCGATGGCCATACCCGCTGCCTTCTCGCCCGTCAGGATTGGCGACAAGGTGCTCGTCGACGGTGGTCTGAAGAACAACTACCCTGTCGACATTGCCCGCGAGATGGGTGCCGACATCGTCATCGGCGTCACCGTCCAGGGACCGCCGAAGGGTGCCGAGGACATGGGTGGCACAATGAGCATCCTCAGCCAGATCATCGACGTGAACTGTAAGAACAAGGTTGACGAGAACATCGCCATGACCGACCTCCACATGGCTGTCGACACGAAGGGCTACAACGCTGCCAGCTTCACCCTCGATGCCATCGACACCCTGATACGCCGCGGTGAGGAGGAGGCCATGCGCCACTGGGACCAGATTATGGCGCTGAAACCGATTATCGGTATCCCCGACACGTTCCGCGCCGTTGTTCACCACCCCCTGCGGCCGCAGGTGATGACCGAGAAGCAGTTCGTCACAGGCTATACTTTCGAGAACATGACGCCTCAGGCTGAGAAGTTCATACGCAGCAAGTTCCACCTCCAGCGGACGGACAGCATCGATGCCAAGCTAGAACAGGAGCTCACCACGTCGATGCGCGTGGATCTGTTCTACCAGACAGCAGAGTGCCGTCTCGTACCTGAGGGGAACGGCGTGCGGGTCATCCTCTTGGCAGGCAACCGCAAGTCGGTGCAGTTCCATGCCGGCTTCCGCTACGACACCGAGGAGTATGCCGCCGTACAGCTGGGTCTCGACATCCCGATGAAGAGTGCCACACCGGTGAACTCCGACATCACCATCCGCCTGGGCAAGCGTCTGAAGACACGCGCCGAGCTCACCGTCCACCCGCGCAGCTTCACGCGTCCCACGCTAAGCTATGAGTTCCGCCGCAACGATGTTGATGTCTACATGAAGGGCGACCGTGCCTACAATATCCTCTACAACCAGTTCCAGGGCGAGCTGACGCCGCTGAACTTCGACCTTCGACACTTCAACCTCCAGATGGGACTCCGCTGGGACTTTATGCACTACCGCAACCAGCTCGGTTCCGAGACATCGAAACAAGTGAAGCTGAAGAACGAGCACTTCTTCAGCTACCGTGCCCGCATGACCTATAACAGCGAGGACAACTGGTACTTCCCCACACGCGGTAGCCGCTTGACTGCTGAGTATGCCTACGTCACCAACGACTTCACTAAGCTCGACGACCGCGATGCTGACGGAACGAAGCTAGGCAAGAAGAACGGCATGAGCGACGTCAGTGCCAACTGGCGCACCTCGCTGACCATCGGCAGCCGCTTCACGCTCCAGCCGATGATCTACGGACGTCTGCTCTTCGGCAGCATCGTCCCACCAGTCTTCGGCAACACCATCGGCGGCGACTACTTCGGCCACTATGTGGAGCAGCAGATGCCCTTTGCCGGTATCGGCTGCATGGAGTATGTCGACAAGCAGTTCGTGGCCGCCCAGCTGCAGGCACAGCAGCACATCGGCAAGAGCAGCTACATCCTGCTCCGCGCCGCCGGTGCCCAGCAGTCGGGCAAGGTCAACAGCCTGCTGAAGCACAAGACGCTCTACGGTGGGCAGCTGGCTTACTATTACAACACGATGTTCGGTCCGGTGGGTGCCACCCTCGGCTACAGTAATCGCACCAAGGAGCCCTACTTCTGTCTGAACCTCGGCTACGAGTTCTAAATAAGATGTGATGAATAGAAAAAACGACAATCGAATTGCTTCGATTGTCGTTTTTGTGTCGGCATCGCTGACGAAATATCGAACATAAAGTTCATCGAGGACTTCGACAAAATTGTGAACTTTATGCTTGCAACAGTACACGCATAGTAAAACCAAAATCGCCATAAGTAGGGGGAAAACCCTCTGCCTATGGGGGTTGGGTTTATGTATCCTCTTCGTTCTTTTTCATTCCTACTAAATGGTAGGGATAAAACAGTTCTTTCTATTAATTCTGCCAGCCTACTGAATATTTTTATCGCTACTATACCAACTTTTTCTAACTAACGTACTATTTATATTAAAACAATAATGACAATGAGAAGAGAATATCGAGACTTACGTGATGATACCAAGCTGCGTATCTCACAGAGCTTGCGAGGTCGCTCGTTCAGCGAGACCCACAAACAAGCAATATCAGACGCTATGAAAGCGTACTGGTCAACAATCCCTTACAAGGACGAGGAAAATAACGAGAGTAATAACCAAAACGATGAAGCGAGTATGTAAGAGACCTATTCAACTTGATGCAGTGAACCTTTGCTACGAGGTAGTGCATCCCTACTACTACGAACAACTCAGCGTCCTCGACTTTGGCGAGTGCCTTGATATGGACGAGTTCAGACTATACAGAACAGAGGGCAGATACTTTGAAAACGTCTATGCCATTCGATTGGATAACGGCACACGTGATATTGAGTGGGGCTACTTGAAATTCAACCTTGCACGAGGTGACGAGCAGAGCAACACACACACCAACGGCAATCGTAAGGTTTGGTTCAGTCTCGACAATGAAACACTCTATTCAAAGGACACCTATTTTCTGACCTACATAGAGCAGAGGCTGGGGCTGGAGTTCCATAACGTGACGAGTCTTGACCTCGCACTTGACACACCTTTCTGCGTTAGTCCACTCGTAAAAGCGTACCTCCATAACAAAGACGTGACCACCATCTTGAACGGCAAACGCATCATTGACAGAGACGAGGACAGACCAGAAATCACATACACAAACAGCGGAAGCCTCAACAAACAAGACAAGTATAAGACGGTGAACATCAAGCAACGTAACGCCATCAAGGACAAGAGTAAGGGCATAACGGTACAAACCTACGACAAAACGGCAGAAATCAGCAATGCTTCTGACAAGCAGTACATACTCGACTACTACGGCAATCCCAAGAGGCTCTACCGTACTGAGGTACATCTAAATGCAGAGGACATCAAGAACTATGTTGAGCGTATAGGCATCCAATACACACCTCTCATTCTATTCGATGAGGCTGTTCTCGAAGGTTTGTTCTTTCATTACCTTAGGAGCGTTATACGTTTTCAAAGCCGCAAGATGGATGCCAGTTGGGAGCATCTGTTAGGACGCTCGTAGGATTATAACAACCACCCCTACGAGATATGTCACAAATCACATATACCTTAATATATATAGGGGATAGCGTGTCAAATTAAAAATGTATCAATGAAATCAATAAATCATATCGAAATCATTGATACATTTGTATTAGTTTAACTTAAAAGAATAAACAGAAGGATTATTTTTGATGAATATTTGTTATTTTTGCGCCATAGCCTTTTACAGTAATGTTATAGTGCTTAATAAGTCCAAAAAGGTATGAGTGTGTTACGTTGTAATATTGGGGATTGACC
>JAEEGH010005125.1_pt1 | contig 33142 bp, 26 predicted proteins | sample 9134181 | NCBI WGS metagenome assembly JAEEGH01 (sample SAMN16246544, study PRJNA631951) | gut metagenome | biome: gut microbiome; feature: rumen; material: DP-attached | host: Bos | place: Iran: Karaj | collected 2018-10
GTTTACGATTCACAGTCAGATTCAAACACATGTACAGAAATGGCTCAGAAGTTAGTTGAAGAAGATAATGTAGATATGCTTATCGCTATTCAGACTCCTGAAACAGTTATTCCTGTAGCAGCAGTTGCAGAACGTTTCGGTGTTCCTTGTGTAGCTATTCAGGCTCCTGTTAACGCAGTAGCAGGTTCAGCTGACAAATTCGAATGGACATTCCACGCATTCTGGACAATCGAAAAGGTTTACGAACAGTACAAAGCTCTTTGGACAGCAGCAGGATATGCTCCTGGTTCAGGTGCTAAAGTAGGTATCGCTTTTGCTAACGACGCAGATGGTACAGCTTGGTACAACGTATTCAAAGAGAAAGTTGCAGAAGATGGTTATGTACTTGTTGATCCGGGTCAGTATCCATCAGGTACAACAGACTTTTCAAGCTATGTAAGCAAATATGCTTCAGAGCAGATTGATATCCTTGCAGGTACAAACATTCCACCTGATTTCTTAAATCTCTTAAAAGATGTTAAGGCTACAGGTATTAAACTTGGATGTATCACAATGGGTAAATGTTGCTTGCTTGAAGGTGACGTTGCAGCTTTAGGTGATGATGCTGAAGGTATCATGACAGAAGTATGGTGGGCACCAACAAATACATTTGTTTCTGATCTTACAGGTGTAAATTGCCAGGATCTTGGTGCTAAATACCTTGCAGATAACGGACGTACAATGCCACAGCCTGCAGGTTATGGTTATGCAGCTCTTGAACTTGCAGTTCAGGCATTCCAGGCAGCAGGAACAACTGACAAAGAAGCAGTACGTGACGCTCTTGCAAAAATCGATACAGAGACAATCGTTGGACCAATCAAATATGACCAGACAATGGGTGGTTTAACATACTCTGACACATGCATCGGTGGTGGACAGTGGCAGATGGTTGACGGTAAACTTTCACTCGTAGTTATCGACAACTCTGTATACGATGTAGTTCCTACAACAGGTGCTTACATAGCAGGTAATGCTACAAACAAATAATCTTTAAAAAGGGATTATAATTTTAAGAAAATTATCAAAAGAGGTGGAGGAGTAGACCTTCTCCACCTTCTTTTGAAAATTCGAACCTCAAAATGCCGAATACGGCGTATAAATAAAAGGAGAAAACATGGACAACATATTAACATTTAAAAACGTTAATGCAGGATATGGTAGAGTTCAGATTCTTAACGACTTATCATTTGAGGTAAAGAAAGGTGACGTTTATGGCGTCATCGGCCCAAACGGTTGTGGTAAGACAACAATGTTTAATGCTCTTATCGGACTTATTATTCCGACACAGGGAGAGATAACATTTAATGGACAGAATGTTACCAAGATGCCGGCAAATGCCCGTTGTCAGCTTGGTATTGGTCGTACATATCAGGTACCTCGTCCTTTCGAAGGAATGAGCGTATTTGAAAACGTGCTCGTTGCAGCAGTTCACGGTGCGAAATGTTCTGAACACGAGGGCCGCGAAGTTGCCTTGGAAGCATTAAAGTTAACATCATTATATGAAAAAAGAGAAATTCGCGCAGGAGAATTAACCCTCCTTGACAGAAAGAGAATGGAGATTGCTCGTGCACTCGGTACAAAACCACAGCTTTTACTTCTTGATGAAGTTGCTGCCGGTCTTACAGAAGCCGAAGTGCAGGACGTTATGAAAATGGTTGCCGACCTTAAGGCAGCTAACTATTCGATTGTTTGGATCGAACACGTTATCCAGACAATGGTTGAGTCAACAGACGTACTTATGTGTATGGCTGAAGGCCACAATTTACTCGTAGGTGAGCCGAGAGAAGTTATGAACTCCAAGCTCGTAGAAGAAGTATATCTGGGGGTGGAAGAAGATGAGTGAGCCGATGTTAAAGGTTGAAGGTGTTCAGGCTAAATACGGCGATTTCATCGCAGTACATTCCGCAAGCCTGGATGTACCACAAGGAAAAATAGTATCCGTTATCGGTGCAAACGGTGCCGGTAAATCAACACTTATGGATACTATTGCAGGTATTCATAAAGCAAGTGCGGGAAAAGTTTACTTCAAAGGTGAAGATATTACAAACCTTCCTGCAGAAAAAATCGTTACAAGAGGACTTTCACTTGTGCCTCAGGGTAGCCGTTGCTTTATAAGAATGACAGTAGAAGACAACTTGATTATGGGTAGTTTCCCTAAGAACGCCCGTGCGGGAGTTAAAGACACACTCGATATGGTTTATACACTTTTCCCTGTACTTAAGGAAAAGAGAAATGACTTATCGGGAAGTCTTTCCGGCGGTCAGCGTCAGATGGTAGCTGTAGGTCGTGCTCTTATGACAAAACCTGAGCTTATCTTATTTGACGAGATTTCTTTGGGACTTGCTCCTACAATTATAAAAGATATATACGCTACTATCAAAAAAATCAACAAAGATACCGGTCTTACAATCGTACTTGTTGAACAGGATACAAAGCGTGCTATTAAAACAGGTGAAATCAGCCACGTTATGCTTAAAGGTAATGTTGTGCTTTCAGGTAACTCTGCAGAGCTCGGCGAAGAAGAAATCAAAAAAGCATACTTTGGTATTTAAGGAGGTATATTATGCAAATAGTAATCAGTGGTGTTTTGCTAGGTGGTATATACGCTCTCTTAGGTGTAGGTATGACTATGATCTTCGGTATCGTTAAACTTACCAACTTAGCACATGGTGAATTCGTAATTATTGGTTCTTACCTTTCAACAATCCTTGCAAAAGCAATGGGTGTTTCTCCAATCTGGAGTTTGATTATCACAGTTCCTTTGCTTTTCGTAGTAGGTATCATACTTCAGTATGGTCTTATTAACAGGGTTATGCTTAAAGGTTCCGAACCTGCACTTTTGGTAACATTCGGTTTATCAATTATTTTACAGGATGCTATGCTTCTTCTTTTCTCAGCAGATGCACAGCATGCAAACATTTCATTCATCAAGAACATCTTCGGAAGAGAAAATATCTCACTTCCTGGTGGACTTTATGTTTCAATCCTTGATGTATTGATCTTAATTATCAGTTTGGTTACAATCGGTATTCTTACAATTTTCCTTCGTAAGACATACCTCGGTAAATCAATCAGAGCTACTTCGGATGATACACAGGCAGCTTCACTTATGGGTGTAAGTGTTAAGAAAACATATGCAATCGCAATGGGTATCGCTATGGCTACAGCAGCTATCGCAGGTATGTGCGTTGCAATGCGTTGGACATTCTACCCATCTTCGGGTGGTAGCTACCTTCTTATAGCATTCGGTGTCGTTGTTATCGGTGGTATGGGATCTATCCCGGGTACACTTGTTGCAGGTCTTATCTTTGGTATCGCACAGGTTGCGGGTGGTGCTAACTATGGTATGTTAATCAGTTACATCATCCTTATCGCAATGCTTGCTATCAGACCTCAAGGCTTGTTCAGTAAGTAGGAAAGGAGGAAAAAACAATGGATAATAAACCACGTGGAACTGTCAAAGTATTTGGCGGAACTCCATTAATTATAATTTGTGTTATCGCTATTGCCCTCCTTGCTATTTTGCCGATGACAGGCGTTATAACAAGCAACGGACAGCGTTATCTTCTCAAGATTTTCCTTTACTGCGCTCTTGGTATCGCATGGAACTTAATGAGTGGTTACACAGGTATGACATCTTTAGGTCAGCAGTCATTTATCGGTATCGCAGGTTATGCACTCTGCGTAGTTACCACAACATATCATTTGGGATATGCAATGGGCTTCTTCGTAGGTGCGGTAATCGCAGGCGTTATCTCACTTGGTCTTGCTGTTATCCTCTTCAGAATGAGAGGTATGTATTTCGCAATCGCAACATGGGTTGTTGCCGAAGCACTTAAGACATGGTTTACAAGTTGGAGTTATGTAAACATGGGTGGTGGTATGTCAGTTACCGTATCACCTTACCCAAGGACAGGTTCAATCTACTACATGGCCCTTGTTCTTGTAATCGCAGCCTTCATCGTTGTTTACTTCTTACTTAAGAGTAAAATCGGTCTTGGTCTTACAGCCATGAGAGATGATGCCGATGCAGCTTCATCAGTAGGTGTTAACATATTCAAATCAAAACTTCTTTGCTTTGTAATATGTGCGGTTATTACAGCCGTTGCAGGTGCAATGTTCTATCTTAACAAAGGTACAATTTATCCAAGTGCCGGCTTCGATATCGGTTGGACGGTTTCTATCGTATTTATCGTTATCATCGGTGGTATAGGAACAATGCTCGGACCTATCCTTGGTGCATTTATCTACGTTATTTTGGAAGAAACATTGTCACATTATCCTGGATGGTCAAATATCATCTTAGGTATAATCGCAATTTTGGTTATCTTATTCCTTCCTGACGGTATCATCGGTACCCTTCAGAAGAAACTTAACTTCGAGATATTCTCACAAAGAAGGTTCTCGGAGCCGAAGGCTAAGAAGAAAATTGCGGCTAAAAGCGAATAGTTTGTAAGAATATATTTTGAAACAAAATATATTTTTCAAGGAGCTCCTTTAAATTGGGAGCTCCTTTTTTAAAAAAATTTCTTTTACAAGATTGTATTGTGTGCTATAATCTTATTATATAAGGGATTACCCAATTTAGAGAATAGAATTGAGGAGATAAAGGTATGACAATTAATAAGACATTGGACGGGTCAAAGCTTTGTGTAAAGGTGGAAGGCAGACTTGATACGACAACAGCACCTGAACTTGAAGGGGAATTAAAAGCTTCTCTTGACGGAATTGACAATTTAGAGCTTGATTTTTCAAATCTCGAATATCTTTCTTCGGCAGGCTTGAGAGTTCTTCTTGCAACACAGAAAACTATGAACGCACAGGGGAAGATGGTTGTTAAAAACGTAAACGATACAATCATGGAAGTGTTTGAAGTAACGGGCTTTGTTGATATTTTAACTATCGAATAATTTTTGAATGCGCTCTTTTATTAAAGGGCGCATTATGTTTTTTTACGTGGTGAATGATAAATGGGGAAGAAAACTAAAATTTCCAGAACATTCTTAAGATGGCTTGTTGTCTGTATAGTTGTTGCATTTATTGCAATGACTCTTATTTTGTGGCTTCTTCAGACAAAATTATCCGAAGAAAATGCAAGGCAAATGCTGCAAATCAACTTAGAAGACGTAGAAAATGCCATTAATGACGAATCTGATGCACATCTTCTTGAAATCGCAAAATTCCTGGCCTTTGATGTGGAAACGATAGGCATTGACAATCTTGACGCCGCGGCCTTTAACAAACTTATGAAATCCTATAATGTGGCTGAAATCAGCTATATCAACAAAGAAGGTATTATTACTCATTCTTCAAATCCGGATTTTGTGGGCTTTGATATGGCTTCGGGCGAGCAATCCGCCGAGTTTTTGCCGATTCTTTCCGGGGCCACTTGCTATGTTCAAAAATATCAGCCAATCACATATGATGCGAGCATATACAGAAAATACGCGGGATATATTATAAACACCGGCGGATTTGTTCAGGTGGGATATGATGCTGCGCAATTCAGAAACGAAATAGTAAATCAATTAAAAAATGTGATCCAAAACAGGCATGTGGGCGAAAACGGATATATTTTGGTTTGCGACGAAAACGGCAAACTTCTTTGCAACAGTAAAAACAACTACTCATCCACAAGTACCTTGGGCTTTAACAAGGCGGATTATTTTAAAGAAGAATATCAAACATTCAATGTAAAGATAGAAGATAAAGACTTTATAGGCATGTACGGCGAGGCGGAAGGTTGCTTCATCGTAACTCTTATGCCGAGGGATGAAATTGTCCTTACAAGAAATATTTCCCTTACCATGACCGTTGCCATGGAACTTATGGTTGTGGTTATTCTGATTTTCTTAATTTACATGCTGATAAACAAATCGGTTGTCAGAAACATTAACAGAATTAATAAATCTCTGGCGGAGATTTCAAAGGGCAATCTTGATGAAGCGGTGGATGTAAGAGTTAACGAAGAGTTTAACGAGCTGTCCGACGGTATCAATGCCACGGTGGGAAGCTTAAAGCATTATATCGAAGAAGCGGCGGCCAGAATAGATAAAGAGCTGGAATTTGCCAGCACCATTCAAAATTCGGCATTGCCAAACGTATTTCCGCCGTTTCCTCATAGGAAAGACTTTGACATCTACGCTCATATGGATACGGCAAAAGAAGTGGGTGGCGATTTTTACGATTTCTACCTTATGGGTGAGGATAAATTGGCGATTTTGATTGCCGATGTGTCGGGAAAAGGTATTCCTGCGGCACTTTTTATGATGACCTCCAAAACTTTGCTTAAGAGCATGACGGAATCCAATATGGAACTGAATGAGGTTTTCACAAAGGCCAATACGGAGCTTTGCGAAAACAACGAAGCGGGCATGTTCGTTACCGCATGGATGGGAGTTTTGGATACAAAAACCGGCCTTATCAAATATGTAAATGCGGGACACAATCCACCGGTTCTCTACAGAAAAGGCGGACAATTTGAATTCCTTAAAAGCCGTCCGGGCTTTGTGCTTGCGGGCATGGAAGGTGTCCAATACAGATTGAACGAAATCCAACTTTATCCGGGAGATACGCTTTTCTTATACACCGACGGTGTGACGGAAGCAACGGATGCGAACAACAATCTCTACGGCGATGACAGACTTATCGAGACCTTGAATAAATCCATTAAAGCGGGAGCAAATGGTGAAGAGGAAGTGTCTTTAAATACACGTCAGCTTTCGGAAAGCGTAAAGGCGGATGTGGACGAATTTGTGGGAGATGCTCCTCAATTTGATGATATTACCATGCTGGCTCTTAAGATAACCGGCGAATCGGGAGTTAAGAGTAAAGAAGTTACTTTGGAAGCAAAGGTTGAAAACATCACCGTCATTACACAAATAGTGGACGAAATGCTTGAAGAAGTGGATTGCCCGATGAAAACGCAGGCTCAGGTGGATATTGCAATAGACGAGATATTCGGAAATATTGCAAAATACTCATATAAGGACATTTTAAAAGATCCGACTGAAGGAAAAATCAATGTTCGTATTGAGACGGTTAAGGCTCCGCCGATTGTTTCCATAACCTTTGTGGATGACGGAATTGCTTACGATCCGTTGAAGAAGCTGGATCCGGATGTAACACTTTCCGCAGAAGAAAGGTCTATCGGAGGCCTTGGTATATTCATGGTTAAAAAGAGCATGGATGAAATGACCTATAATTACAGAGACAGCAAAAACGTGCTTAAAATAGTAAAAAGACTTGATGCCTGAAAGGCTTTAAAAAATGCGACATCAAAACTTGGTAAATGTCGCATTTTTTGTGCAATTTCTTAAAGAATTCGCACTTCGTTTAAGTTGCAAAAAACGCCAAAAAATAGTACAATACAAAAGTATAATTGCTATGACTATGGGCAGATTTACAAGGCATAAAATTATAGTACATCGCAAAAAGGGAGACTTAAATTGGCAACAAGTAAAAAATCTTCCGGTAAAGGAAGAACAAATAAAAAATCATCCAATAAAGCAAGAACTTCATCCGCAAGAAATCAATCTACGGGCAGAGCTCATATTCTTGAGGATTCAAAGCTCAGAACGGAAGTTAAGCTGATTATTATGATCGGCATAACCATCCTCTTTGAAATCAGTGCCTTCGGCGGATGCGGAAAATTAGGCTATGGTCTTGGCTTTTTCCTTTTCGGAATGGTGGGCCTCATAGGCTATATTTTTCCGGCCCTTCTTTTTGTGGGACTCATGTTTTTGCTTATGAATATAACAAACCGTCGAGTTGTTCTTAAGGTTATTTTTTCGGCGGCTTTGACTCTTTTTGTCTGCGCACTTATCCAGATGTTTACAAGGATGGACAGCGGTGTAAGCGTAGGAAGCCTCTTTACGGACGCAGGCTATTACAAACACGCCGGGGGACTTTTGGGCGGCTTGGTTGCCCTTGCCCTTTTTAATGCCATCGGAAAAGTCGGCGCCTACATTGTAATAATTGTTGCAATCATAGTGTTCTTGATTCTCATTACGGAAAAATCTCTTTTTGAAGGCTTAAAAAACGGCGGCAAAAAAGTTTACGATTACAGTAACGAAGAAATGGACAGACTTAAGGAGTCCAGCGAAGAACGCCGTTTAAGACGCGAGCAGATGAGAGAGGAAAGAAGAAGACAAAAAGAACTGGAACGTCAGGCAGAAGAGGAAAGACAAAAAAGACTGGAAAACGAAAACAGACGTATTAACAACAAAGGCATCGGCGTACCTCTCAATCCTTTGGTTTCCGACGAAAACATGGTTAATGACGGCATGGTGGAAATTACCGCGGATGACTTAAAAGATGAAGGCATGCAGGTGGAAACTCAGGAAGATAAGAGTTTCAACTTTGATAACGAATTTGATAATGGAAACAAAGAAAGTTATGTAAACCAAGAAGAAGCTTATACGGCTCCTGCTTTCGAAGCGGGCTTAAATAATAAAGAAAAAGAATCCGAAAATGTTATTTTCGACGATTCGGACAATAATGCTGCGGAAAAAGCAGGGGAGTCCAATGAATCGGATAGCAAAGAAGCTAAGATAAAGAAGACAAAGAAAAGCGGAGCCTACAAATATCCGCCAAAAAGCCTTCTTAAAAAACCGGAACGTGCTTCAAATGCAAGCAATCAGGAGCTTTCCGAAACAGCAGCCAAATTGCAGCAGACGCTTGCAAACTTCGGCGTAAAAGTTACCATTACGGATGTAAGCCAAGGCCCATCCGTTACAAGATACGAGATGCAGCCGGAAATGGGTACGAAAGTAAGCCGTATTACGGCCCTTGCTGATGATATCAAACTTAATCTTGCGGCAGCGGATATTCGTATAGAAGCGCCTATACCGGGCAAAGCCGCAGTAGGTATAGAAGTACCTAATAACAGCAGAAATACGGTACTTCTCAGAGAACTTTTGGAGTCACCGGAACTTAAAAACCACCCTTCAAAACTTGCCTTTGCGGCAGGTAAAGACATAAGCGGCAAGGTGGTTGTGGCGGACATTGCAAAGATGCCCCATATGCTGGTTGCCGGTACTACGGGCTCGGGAAAATCGGTCTTTACAAATTCAATAATTATGACTATTCTTTATAGGGCAAAACCGTCGGAGGTTAAACTTTTGATAGTGGATCCGAAGGTGGTTGAGTTTGGTGTTTATAACGGTATTCCGCATCTTTTGCATCCTGTTATAACGGACCCTAAGAATGCGGCCAGCGCCCTTAATTGGGCCGTGGCTGAAATGACAAGACGTTATCAGCTTTTGGCCGAAATGAATGTCAGAGATTTCAAGGGATATAATGACAAGCTTGACGAACTTGCGGCAAAAGGCGAGGATGTTCCCGAAAAAATGCCGCAGATTCTTATTGTAATCGACGAGCTTGCGGACCTTATGATGGTTGCGGCAAAAGCCGTTGAGGAATCCATCTGTCGTATTGCTCAGCTTGCAAGAGCGGCGGGTATCCACCTTATTATCGCGACTCAAAGACCGTCGGTTGACGTTGTTACGGGTCTTATTAAGGCGAATATTCCTTCAAGAACGGCCCTTCTTGTATCATCGGGAACGGATTCGCGTACCATTATCGATATGAACGGTGCGGAAAAGCTCCTCGGTAACGGCGATATGCTTTTCTATCCTTCGGGATATGTTAAACCGGTCAGAGTGCAGGGCGCTTTTGTATCCGACTCGGAGGTTGCAAATGTGGTTGATTTCTTAAAATCAAACGCAGAGGATACGGTTTACGACGAAAGCATCGGTGAATCAATAAAATCGGGCGCAGCTGCGCAAAATAACACAGAGGGTCAGACATCAAACGAAGACAGCGGAAGAGACCCTTATTTTGCCGACGCGGGACGCCTTATTATAGAAATGGACAAGGCATCATCAAGCATGCTGCAAAGACGTTTCAGAATAGGCTTTAACAGAGCCGCAAGAATAATAGATGAGCTTTATGAGCTTGGCGTTATCGGACCGGATGAAGGTTCGAAAGCCAGAAAAGTGCTTATGAGCGCAGAGGAATTTGAAGAGGTAATCAGACAATGACATTAAAAAAACTAGTTGAAAATCTTGAATTCAGACAAGTCAGCATTCACAAGGAAGGAGAGAGTCCTTGCGATATAGAAAAACTTGAGATAAAAGATATAAAAATCGACTCAAGAAAAGTTGAGGAAGGAGACTTGTTTGTCTGTATAGCGGGTGCGGAATCCGACGGACACGATTATGCGGCAAACGCGGTAAAGGCCGGAGCAAAAGCTCTCATTATCGAAAATGAAGAAAAAACAATGAGCAAGCTTATTGAGTCGGGGCTTTCCTTAAACGACCTTGCGGTCATTAAAGTTGAAGATACAAAGCTTGCCCTTGCTCTTGTCAGCGAAAGCTATTTTGACTATCCTCATAAGAAAATCAAAAGCGTTGCACTTACGGGCACAAAGGGTAAAACTTCCACAAGCTTTATGATTAAGAGCATTCTTGAAAAACACGGTCATAAAGTCGGTGTTATCGGCACAATGGGATGGTTTATCGGCGAAAAAAACGAACACCTTATTAATACAACACCGGATTCTTACACGATCAACCGCATTTTGAACATGATGGTGGAAGAAGGCTGCGATGTGGCCGTAATGGAAGTATCATCACAGGCATTGATGCTTAAAAGAACGGCGGGTATTGTATTTGACATAGGCGTATTTACAAATCTTTCACCGGACCATATCGGTGAAAATGAGCATAAAGATCTTGATGATTATATTTTCTGGAAGAGTACTTTGTTTAATCAATGCAAACATGCAATCGCAAATATTGATGATGAGTGCTTTGACAAAATGGTTGAAGAAGGAAAAGGCTACGATATAACATCTTTCGGCCAAGACGAAAAGGCAGATCTTAGATGTACTGACATAAGATATGTGTCAAAACCGGGCTTTATCGGGGTTGACATAACATTGGACGGCGTTGTTAAAGGTGACTTTGAAATCAGCTCACCGGGCAAATTCAGCGCATACAATGCTATGGCTGCAATTGCCGTTGCAAGCAAGTTTGATGTAAACAATGATGACATAAAAGAAGCTCTTAAAAACTTCCATGTAAGAGGACGTGTGGAAGCCGTAAAGGTTAGCGACCGTTTTACACTTATGATTGACTACGCTCACAATGCCATGAGCATGGAGAGTTTGTTAAATACAATAAAAGCTTACAATCCAAAGCGTATAGTAAGTCTTTTCGGATGTGGCGGAAACCGCTCAAAACTTCGTCGTTTTGAAATGGGCGAGATTTCCGGAAAATTGGCTGATTTTTCTATTTTAACCGCGGATAATTCGCGTTTTGAAAACGTAAATGACATTATTGCGGATATTGAAGTGGGAATGAAAAAGACAGACGGCGAATATACTATCATTCCGGACAGGAAAGAAGCCATTAAATATGCCATAGAAACGGCAAAAGACGGCGATATCGTCTTGCTCCTGGGAAAAGGTCACGAAGATTATCAGGAAATCGAAGGTGTAAGATATCCTTTCGATGAAAGAGACATTATTGCCGACATAATGGTAGAGTTAAAGAAAAAAGGATTCAAATAATTGTTTGCAAATATTATAGTGGATATTTCCCACGAAAAATTGGACAGAACTTTTCAATATGCCATACCAAAGAAACTGGAAGACAAGATTTTTCCGGGAGTATGCGTTGACATACCCTTTGGTAAGGGAAACCGTGTAATAACGGGTTTTGTTCTTGAAGTTACGGACAAATGCGAATTTGATATTTCCAAGATAAAAGAGCTTTTGGGCATATCAAAAAAAGCTGCGCCCGTGGAAGCAAGGCTTATTTCCCTTGCTTGGTGGATCAAGCAAAATTACGGTTCAACCATGAACAAAGCTTTGAAGACCCTTTTGCCGGCAAAGCAAAAAATATCCAAAGTTCTTGTAAAACATGTGCATTTAAATCTTTCCGAAGATGAGACAAAGCAGATGATTTACGAGCTTTCGGGTAAAGACAGATTTATTGCCAGAAAAAGGCTTTTGGAAGAACTTTTGGAAAAGAAAGTTTTGCCCTATGATATAATAACCGGAAAACTTAACGTTTCGGCTTCTGTTATTAAAGGCCTGGCGGATAAAGGCATTGTAAGAATCGTTACTAAAGAGAATTACAGAAATCCGGTTAAAATAAGCAACAGTAAAGCTTATGACATTGTTTTAAACGAAGAGCAGCAAAAAGTTTGCGACGAAATTTGGTCAAAGCCGGGTAAAGTTCATCTTCTCCACGGAATAACGGGAAGTGGAAAGACTGAAGTTTATATAGAATTAATATCAAGAGTTGTTGAAAGAGGCGGTCAGGCTATAGTCCTTATACCCGAAATTGCCCTTACTTATCAGACTCTTACAAGATTCTTTGCAAAATTCGGTGACAGGGTAACATACATTCATTCAAGGCAATCCGCCGGTGAAAAGTATGACCAATTGGAAAGAGCAAAGGCCGGAGATGTGGACGTAATGATAGGTCCCCGTTCGGCACTTTTCACACCCTTTGCAAACCTGGAACTTATTATTATCGATGAGGAGCATGAAAACGCTTACAAAAGCGAGAATGTTCCCAAATATCACGCACGTGAAGTTGCGAAAAAGCGTGCCGAAACAGAAGGGGCAACGCTTGTGTTGGGATCTGCCACTCCAAGCGTAGAGTCATTCTATAAGGCACAAAAAGGTGAGTATATTTTACATAAACTAAGTGCAAGAGCAAAGGGAAGCTCTCTTCCGGACGTTGAAGTCGTGGACTTAAGAGAAGAGCTGAAACGGGGAAACAAAAACATCATTTCCGTTAGGCTTGACGAACTTATAAGGCAGCGTTTAGAGAGAAAAGAGCAAATTATGCTTTTTATAAACAGAAGAGGTTATGCCGGCTTTGTATCTTGCAGAAGTTGCGGTCATGTTCTTAAATGTCCGCATTGTGATGTTTCCCTTACATATCACAATGATGGCAAAGTTAAATGTCATTATTGTGGATATGAAGTGGAAAATCCCAAAACCTGTCCCGAATGTGGCAGCAAATACATAGGAAAATTCGGAACGGGAACGCAAAAGATCGAAGAAGCCGTAAAGAAGCTTTATCCAAATGCAAGAGTTTTAAGGATGGATATGGATACTACAAGCGGAAAAGACGGCCATACGGAGATTTTATCCCAATTTGCCAACCGTGAGGCTGACATTTTGGTGGGAACGCAAATGATTGTAAAAGGTCATGATTTTCCATATGTAACGTTGGTAGGTGTTTTGGCAGCGGATTTGTCTCTTTATTCGGGAGATTACACCGCCGCCGAAAAGACCTTTCAGCTTATAACACAAGCTGCGGGACGTGCAGGTCGAGGAAATGCAAAGGGTTGCGCCCTTATACAGACCTACAACCCGGAAGAAACATCCATAATTGCGGCAAGTAAGCAAGATTATAGCATGTTCTACGAGAACGAAATCAGATACAGAAAGTTATTGGGCTATCCGCCTATTATGGAATTCCTTGTTATTTTGCTTACGGGCACAAATGAAGAATTGCTTGATAAAAGGGCAAAGGATGTTGCCGAAACAATCAACAAAAGCGAAAACAGCTTGGAAGATGTGATTACCGTCATCGGCCCCACAAAAGCAAATATCGCAAAAATAAACGATGTTTACAGACGAGTTTTTTATTTAAAAAGCACAAATTATGCCGATTTGGTGCGAATTAAAGATATATTGGAAAGTAAATACGAAGGCAGCGAAAAAGATATAGGTCTTTATTTTGATTTTTCGCCGCTGTCAAAATATTAGTAAGTTAGGAGATTATTTTATGGCAATCAGAAATATAAGAGTTGATGGGGATGAAATTTTAAGAAAAAAATGCAAACCTATAAAGGAAATGACTCCGAGATTAAAAGAACTTATTGCCGACATGTTTGAAACCATGTACGATGCGGACGGCGTTGGCCTTGCGGGCCCTCAGGTAGGAATTTTAAAAAGACTTTGTGTAATCGACACGGGAGAAGAGGGAGAAAAAGTTGCTCTTATCAACCCGGAGATAACAAAAGCCGAAGGCGAGCAGGAAGGTGGCGAAGGATGCTTAAGTATTCCGGAAAAATTGGGAATTGTTAAACGTCCTTACTATGTAACGGTCAAAGCCCTTGATGAAGATATGAATGAAGTGGAAATAGAGGCAGAAGGCTTTTTTGCCAGAGCAATATGCCATGAACTCGATCATTTGGACGGTGTGCTTTATAAGGATTTGGCGGAAGGCGACCTTATGAGCGCCGAAGAATTCGCCGAATACATGGAAGAACACGGAATGGTTGAAGAAGAGGGTGAAGAATAATGAGAGTTGTTTACATGGGAACTCCGGACTTTAGCGTGCCGGCTCTTAAAAGTCTTATAAAAGAACACGAGGTTATTGCCGTTGTTACTCAGCCGGACAAACCAAAGGGCAGAGGAGAACAAATGCAGTATCCGCCGGTAAAAGAGGCGGCCATAGAAGCGGGAATAAAGGTTTATCAGCCCGTTAAGGTTAAAAATCTGGAATTTGTAAATATATTATACGATTTAAACCCGGACGTTATTGTGGTTGCGGCCTTCGGACAGATTCTCTCAAAAGAAATCTTGGAGATACCAAAATACGGCTGCATAAACATCCACGCCTCTCTACTTCCTAAATACAGAGGCGCGGCGCCGATTCAAAATGCCATTATAAACGGCGATAAAAAAACCGGCGTAACCACCATGTATATGGCGGAAGGCCTGGATACAGGCGATATGTTGGATGTTATGACTGTTAAGATTGCCGATGATGAAACAGGCGGCAGTCTTCACGATAAGCTTGCCGAAGTGGGAGCAAGCCTTATACTTACAACTCTTAAGAGTTTGGAAGATGGAAGCGCAGTGCGCAAGCCTCAGGACGATTCAAAGGCTTCTTATGTGGGAATGCTTAAAAAATCCATGGGAAAAATCGATTTTAACGACGATGCCGCAAAAATCGAGCGCTTAATCAGAGGATTAAACCCATGGCCAAGTGCATTTACAAGCTTAGACGGGAAAAATCTCAAAATCTGGAAGGCTAAGGTTTCGGATTTGGAATATGAAGGATCGGTTGGCGGAGTTGTTGATATAGAAAACAACGAGATTTATATAAAGTGCGGAAAAGGCACACTTATAGTTACAGAGCTTCAGCTTGAGGGAAAGAAACGCATGGACAGTGCATCTTTCCTCAGAGGTTACAAGCTGAATGCCGAAAGCGTTTTCGGAGGAAATGTTGAAAAATAATCCAAGAGAAGTTGTTTTAAATGCTTTAATCGACGTATTTGAAAAAGATAGCTTGAGCCATATAGCACTAAGAAATGCCCTTAAGGGAGATTTTTCAAAAAGCGAACGAAGCTTTATAACAAGACTTTTAGAAGGGACAATTGAACAGGCGATTTATTTGGATTTTGTTATTGATGTTTTTTCAAAGACAAAGCCAGAAAAGATGAAGCCATTTATCAGAAATGTCCTAAGGCAAGCTGTATTCGAGCTTGAGTTTATGGACAGTGTACCGGAGCGTGCAACTTGCAACGAGACGGTAAATATGGTTAAGGCATCGAAGTTTTCGCCCCTTTCGGGATTTGTTAACGGTGTATTGAGAAGTATTGCGGGAGACTTATCAAAGGGAAAAACAAAGATTTTAGAAGCATATGATAACTTGTCCGAAGATGAAAAGCTTGAAATCGACTATCGTCTTCCTATCTGGATTATTAAAAAATGGAGCAAGGATTACGGTAAAGAAAAGGCTCTTAGGCTTGCAAAGGCAAGCATTTCGTCAAATGATAAAATAAGCGTCAGAATGAATCTTTCCAAGGCCGACAAAGAAAGCATAAAAAAGATGCTAACAGACCAAGGGCTTGAGGTTGAAGATATGCCTTATGTATCCGGCCTTTACTTGTGGGGCTTTGACAGACTTGATGAGCTTAAGGCTTTTAAAGAAGGATATATCCAACCTCAGGATTTAAGCAGTATGCTTGTGGGAATTATAGCGGCCCCGAAAAACAATGATTTCTGCATAGATCTTTGCGCCGCACCCGGTGGTAAATCCCTTCATCTTGCGGATTTGGGAGCCAAGGTTTTAAGCTTTGACCAATCACAAAACAAGGTGGATTTAATAAATGAAAACATCAAAAGAAGCGGCTTTGGCAATATAGAAGCAAGGGTCGGTGATGCAACTTGCTTTAACGAAAGCCTTAAAGAAAGCGCTGATTTGGTCCTTGTGGATGCACCTTGTTCGGGACTGGGAGTCCTTGCAAAAAAGACTGATATTAAATACAAAACCAAACAGATAGATATAAAAACATTATCGGAACTTCAAAAAAGCATTTTAAAAAATGCTTACGAGTATTTAAAAGTCGGCGGTGTGTTGATTTACAGCACATGTACCGTAAACAAAAACGAAAATGATAAAAATGTTGAATGGCTTTTAAAGGAGTTTGACCTTGAAGCCGATGATTTAAGCTTGTATTTGCCCAAAGAACTTGTGACAGAGACTGCAAAAGACGGCTATATACAGCTTTTCCAAGGGGAGTTTCCGGGAGACGGATTTTTCATATCACGCATGATTAAAAAAGGTTAAAGGCATTTAAATGGTTGACATAAAATCATTAAACTTAGATGAATTAACAAATTTAATAGTCGAAAAGGGATTTAAGAAATTCCGCGCAAAACAGGCCTATGACTGGATGCACAAAAAGTGCGTGGCATCTGTGGAGGAAATGAGCAATATTCCCGGAGACCTAAAAGAATGGATAAGCGGGGAATGCGATTTTTGTCATATAAAAATCGCGGATGTTCTTACGTCAAAGATTGACGGTACAAAAAAGTACCTCTTTGAACTTGCCGACGGCAACGTCATAGAAAGCGTTTTTATGCGCTATAAACACGGCAACAGCGTTTGCATATCATCTCAGGTAGGCTGCAGAATGGGATGCAAGTTTTGCGCCTCAACCTTGGGCGGCTTGGTAAGAAATCTAAGCCCTGCCGAAATGCTTGAACAGATTTACGAAATAAGCAAGGATACGGGCGAAAGAGTAAGCAATGTGGTTGTTATGGGAAGCGGCGAACCCCTGGACAACTTCGACAATATATGCAAATTCATAGAACTTTTGACGGATGAAAATGGCTTGAATATTAGTCAGAGAAATATTACAATATCAACGTGTGGGATTGTGCCCAAAATTAAGGAGCTTGCGCAAAAGAATTATCAAATAACACTTGCTCTTTCACTTCACGCAACAACGGATGAAAAGAGAAAAGAGATAATGCCCATTGCCAATTCCTACACAATAGAAGAGATTCTTGATGCCTGTCGTTATTATTTTGATAAAACAGGAAGAAGAGTTACATTTGAATACAGCCTTGCAAAAGGCGTAAATGATTCTTTTGAAGATGCGAAAAGATTGGTATCTTTGGTAAAAAATATCAATTCACATGTTAATCTTATACCCGTAAATCCCGTAAAGGAAAGGGATTTCAGTGCATCGGACAAGAAAAATGTGGAAGCTTTTAAAAAAGTTTTGGAGGATAACAAAATCAATGCAACGATTCGCAGGGAAATGGGCAGAGACATTAACGGAGCCTGCGGACAGCTCAGAAGAGATTATATAAAGAAAAACACTTAACTGCACTATAAGCGGAGGACAAAATGGAAGCTTACATGATGACAGACGTGGGAATGAAGCGATCGTCCAACCAAGACTACGTTTTCAAAACCACAGACCCCATAGGGGCGCTTCCGAACTTGTTTTTATTGGCTGACGGAATGGGTGGTTACAAAGGCGGAGAAGTGGCGTCTAAAGATACGGTGGAGAAAATGTGCGACTATATCGAAAACGCCGATTCATCATCCATTGTGGAAATCCTAACCGGGGCGGCAAAGGCCGCAAACTCGGCCATTATCAAAAAGGCAAGTGATTCGGAAATATTAAAGAATATGGGAACAACCATTGTTGCGGCCACAATCGAGGGCGACAACATGACTGTGTTAAATGTCGGTGACAGCAGGCTTTATATTGTTGATGACGATATAAGGCAGATTACCCATGACCATTCCTATGTTGCGGAGATGGTCAGCGCAGGTGCCATAACAAAAGAGCAGGCCAAAAATCACAGCGACCGCAATAAGATTACCAGAGCGGTAGGTGCTGAGTCGCGCTTAAAACCGGATATTTTCGAGGTTGCTTTGAAAGAAGGCGACAAAGTATTGCTGTGCTCGGACGGTCTTTACAATATGGTAGATGATGATATAATAAAATCCGTTTTGAACAGCGAAAAAACCGTGCCGGACGCTGCGAAAAAATTGGTGGAATTGGCCAACAAAAACGGCGGGGACGACAATGTGTCGGTAGTAATCATCAATATTTAAATATTTTTTAAGGAGATTTAAAAATGCTTAAACCGGGAAGCTTTATAGCTGATAGATACGAAATATTGGAAAGAGTAGGCTCAGGCGGAATGTCTGAAGTTTACAAGGCAAAATGCCATAAGCTCAACAGAAATGTTGCGATTAAAATCTTAAAAGAAGAATTTGCCGAAGATAAAAGCTTTGTAACAAAATTCAAAACGGAGGCCCAGGCCGTTGCGGGACTTGTGCATCCAAATATCGTTAATGTTTACGATGTAGGCGAAGACCAGGGCTATTACTATATCGTAATGGAATATATTGAGGGCATTACCCTTAAACAGTACATCGAAAAGAAGGGCCAGCTTGCGATCAAAGAATCCGTAAGCATCGCCATTCAGGTGGCACAGGGTATTGAAGCCGCTCATAACAATAACATTGTTCACAGAGACATTAAACCGCAAAACATCCTTATTTCCAGAGAAGGAAAAGTTAAGGTTACCGATTTCGGTATTGCAAGGGTTGCCACAACAGACACAATCGATGCAAATACCGTAGGCAGCGTGCATTATATTTCACCGGAACAGGCAAGAGGCGGTTTCGTTGACTCCCGTACGGACATCTATTCTCTCGGTATTACTTTATACGAGATGGTTACGGGAAGGGTTCCTTTTGACGGAAACAATAATGTATCAATTGCCCTTAAACACATTCAGGACGAAATGGTTCCTGCAAATGAGCTTGTGCCATCGGTTCCTATCAGTGTTGAAAAAATAATAGAAAAATGTACGCAAAAGAAGCCGGATAACCGTTATTCAAAGATTTCGGCTCTCCTTGCGGATCTTAAAAAATCTCTTATTATGCCTAACGAAGACTTCGTTATGATGGCAGCCGAAACACCGACGGACGAAACCGTTATGATGAGTCCGCAAGAGGCTGCAGAGCTTAAAAACGCAAAGCGTCGACATTATGATGATTTTGATGATGATGACGATGATTATGATGATGAAGACTACGATGAGGATTATGACGACTTCGACGATGATGTTGATGACGAAGACGACGAAAGAGCCGGTCTTGGTAAAGTTAACAAGAAAATGGACAAGCTTGTTATGATCGGCGGTATCTGCGCTGCGGCAATAGTTGTTATCATTCTTATTGTTATCGTTGTTTCGAATGTAAACGGCGGTTGCGCCGGCAGCTCAAAATCAGGTACACAAGCGGAAGACCAAAGCGGAATGGCCGAGGTACCGGACGTAGTGGGCAAAAACGTTGAAGAAGACGATGTTGAGGGAATCCTTACAAAAGCCGGATTTAAGGTTAAATTCCAATACAAAGAAAGCAATACCGTTGAAGACGGTTATGTTATTTCACAAAGCGAAGAAGCAGGTTCAATGGTTAAGAAGGGTACAAAGATTACCGTAGTGGTAAGCGGCGGTAAGGAAGATGTAGCCGTAACGGACGTTGTTGGACAAGACAAAGACAAAGCCGTTGCAGCCCTTAAAGAAGCAGGCTTTGACGTTGAAATAAAAGCAGAATACAACGACAGTGTTGAAATAAATAAAGTAATCAGCACAGACCCTGCAGCAGGTAAAACCGTTGCATACGGCTCTACAGTTACTGTAACCGTAAGTCGCGGACCGGAGAAGAATTCGGATGCAAAAGTACCTAACCTTTTGGGATCAACAGAGGCACAGGCCAGAGCAAAACTTGAAGCTGTGGGACTTGTACTTGGAGATGTAAGCTATTCTGAAACATCCAATTCGGCAGACTTCGGAAAAGTAATAAGCCAGAGCTATGATGCAAGTGCATCATTACCTGCGGGAACGGCTGTTGGAATTACTTTGGGTAAAGAGAAAGAGACAACAACAACATATAAAGCTACAGTTTCATATTCAATAAATGATCCAACCGGTGCAAATTCAGCTCTCGGACTTGACGGTTCAGAAAATAAAAACGTTGTTATAACTTATACAGTTGGCTCGGAGACGCAGACAGAAAGATTGAGTTTAAACAGTGTTAATTCAATAACAAGCGGTTCGCGTACCTTTACGGGATTTACATCAGAACCAACAGTTAAGGATGTTAAGATAACGGTGGGTAGCGTTTCATATACACCAGATTCAATAGATTTGAATGTCTCAGCGGAATAGTATCATAGGTAGTAAATGCAAGGAAAAATCATTAAAGGAATTGCCGGTTTTTATTATGTTCACGTTGTGGGCAAAGGAATATACGAATCTAAGGCTAAGGGTGCGTTCAGAAATGAACGCATTAAGCCTTTAGTAGGCGATAATGTTGAAATAGACATAATCGACGAAAATGCTAAAATCGGCAACATTAAAAAGATTTTAAAAAGAAAAAACAGCCTTATCAGACCTGCGGTTGCAAATATCGACCAGGCCATGATAGTATTTGCCTTAAAAGACCCGGATCCGGCCCTTAATCTTTTGGACAGATTTTTGGTCCTTATGGAAATGCAAGGGGTTAAAACAGTCATTTGCTTTAACAAAGCGGATCTGGCAGATGGCAAGGATATAGCAAGTATCTATCAAAAAGCGGGCTATGAAGTGATTATCAGCAGCACCAAGGAAAATTCCAACGTAGATAAAGTAAAAGCTGCTTTAAAGTCCAAAACAACGGCATTTGCGGGTCCGTCAGGCGTGGGAAAAAGCTCTATGTTAAATGCCATAATGCCGGAAGCGGATTCCGAAACCGGCGAAATTTCAAAAAAGCTTGGCAGAGGAAAACATACAACAAGGCATTCCGAGATTTTTAATCTTGAAGGGGACACATATATTATGGATACACCGGGATTTTCGTCCCTGGACCTTTCCATGATAAAGCCCGAGGAGCTAAAAAATTATTATCCGGAATTTGTAAAAGAAGAAGACTATTGCAAGTTTGCGGGTTGCCTTCATCTAAACGAGCCGGTTTGCGGTGTTAAAGATGCGTTGGAAGAAGGCCGAATAAGCCTTGAAAGATATGAAAATTACAAGCTTCTTTATGAAGAGCTTAAGCAAATAAAAAGATATTAATAATTCATTAAACATTAAATGAGTTAACATAATATAGCAAATATAAAGATAGGAATTTTTAAGATGAAAAACATTTTAGCGCCATCTATTTTGGCATCGGATTTTACAAAATTGGGAGAAGAGCTTGCGGCAATTGACAGAGCCGGAGCCGAATATGTCCATATCGATGTAATGGACGGAAGTTTTGTGCCGAGCATTTCTTATGGTATGCCGGTTATCAAATCCATCAGAAAAGCAACAAATCGCGTTTTCGATGTACATCTTATGATTGATGCACCGGACAGATATTTAAAAGACTTCAAAGACAGCGGAGCAGACATAATTACGGTTCATGCTGAAGCTTGCACACATCTCGACAGAACATTGCAGGCAATCAAAGACCTTGGATGTAAGGCTGCTGTTGCCCTTAATCCGGCAACACCCCTTTGCTCAATCGAATATGTCCTTGAAAAATGCGACATGATTCTTATAATGAGTGTAAATCCGGGCTTTGGTGGCCAGAAGTACATTCCTTACTGTACGGATAAAATCAAAAAGCTTCGTGCCATGTTAAATGAGCGCGGTCTCGATACCGACATTGAAGTAGACGGTGGCGTAACCCTTGACAATGTTAGGGAAATTTTGGATGCCGGTGCAAATGTAATCGTTGCGGGTTCTGCGGTATTTAAAGATACTGAGGCTAATGCATCCAAATTTATGGAAATTTTAAAATAATTCGATTTAACTAACTATTCTATAGGAGATTTGAAAATGAACATAACAAATATATTGGACTACTTGGAGGATGCTGCACAGCAACATCCCGATAAACTTGCGCTTATTGACGATAATACAAAGCATACATACAGACAATACATTGAAAAAGCCAAAGAAATCGGTTCTTACTTTTCTTCGGAAAGAATAAAAGGAAGACCTATTGCTTGTTTTATGGAAAAATCCGTTGAGACACTTGAGCTTTTTATGGGTATTGTTTATGCGGGCGGTTTTTATTGTTTAATCGATCCCACATTTCCAAAGGAGCGAATCGAAAATATTTTAAATGTATTGCAGCCGGAATTTGTGGTAACAAGAAATGAGCTTTACAAAGAACATGAAGAAAAACTTGCGGATGCAGCCAAAAGCGCTTCTTTTAGAATCATTGATTTGGATGATATAAAAAGCGATATAGACGAAGAAACACTTATTATTAACAGAGAGTTTGCTTGCGATATCGATCCTCTTTATTGCAACTTCACATCCGGTTCCACCGGTGTGCCAAAGGGCGTAGTGGTAAATCATCGTTCCACAATCGATTTTATCGAAAACTTTGCGGAGTTGTTTGATTTCAGCGAAGATGACGTAATCGCAAATCAGGCACCTTTTGATTTTGATGTTTCCGTAAAAGATATATATACAGCCCTTAAATGCGCATCAACACTTGTAATCATTCCAAAAGCGTTTTTCTCACAGCCAAACAAGGTTATAGACATGCTTTACGATAACAATGTAACGTCTCTTACTTGGGCTGTTTCGGCGCTTTGTATGGTGGTAAGATTGCATGCCCTTAAATATAAGGTTCCGCCTGCAATCAAAAAGATTTTGTTCAGCGGCGAAATGATGCCTATCAAACAGCTTAATCAGTGGAGAAGCGTTTATCCGGATGCGATGTTTGTAAATCTTTACGGACCTACTGAAATTACATGCAATTGTACATATCATGTGCTTGACAGAGAATACGTTGACGGAGAAAAAATCCCTGCAGGTATCGCATTCCCTAACGAAAAGGTATTCTTGCTTGATGACGAGGATAAGGAAGTTACCGATATCGGTGAAAGCGGAGAAATCTGCGTTTCGGGAACAGCCGTTGCAATCGGTTATTACAACAACAAAGAAGTTACGGACAAGGTATTCAGACAAAATCCGTTAAATCCGTACTTCTACGAGAGAATATACTGCACGGGAGATCTTGGATATTACGGAGAAGACGGACTTCTTTATTTTGCGGGAAGAAAAGACTTCCAGATTAAACATATGGGACACCGTATCGAATTGGAAGAAGTTGAAACGGCTCTCAATGCAGTATCGATAGTTGAAAGATCTTGCTGCTATTTTGACGAGGTCAAAAACAAAATCGTGGCTTGCTATATCGGAAGCGACGACAAAGGCGCAATCATCGAAGAAATGAAGAAGAAAGTGCCTGAATTTATGATTCCGAACAAGTTTGTAAACGTGGAAGATTTCCCACTTACAAAAAACGGAAAAATCGACAGAAAACTTCTTCGTGAAATGGTTTCAAAATAATACATTTTTTCACTGACTTGTGCTTTGTGCACAGCTTGGGCTTTGTAAAATGCATGGTAATAAATTCCTAACAAATATAGTGTGGACAAATCCCAAAAATAGTATATAATAAGTCAGATAGTGTGAATTTATTAAAAAATTTTATATTTTTCACACAAGGTGATTTTATGGACAAGAAGATTATTAAAGAGTTAATAGATAATAATGCTTCTCCCGCTTATGTCTTTGACATCGACATATTAAAAGCTGAATGCGAAAAGGTTAAAGACTATTTAAACAGTGCGGACGCAACACTTTGCTATGCGATGAAAGCCAATCCTTTTGTTACAAAAGAAATGGACGAATTCATTGAAAAGTTTGAAGTCTGTTCACCGGGAGAATACGAAATTTGCAATCGTATGGAAATTAATCCCGAGAAGATAGTAGTATCGGGGGTTAACAAAACCTACGAAAGCATGGAAAGGATATTTGCTTTAAGCGACTGTAAATGTACATTTACGGCGGAGTCAAAAAGACATTACGAGATAATATCCGAAATTGCAAAAAACACAGGCAAGAAAGTTACAATGTTCTTAAGACTTACCAGCGGAAATCAATTCGGCATGGATAAGGAAGAACTTGAAGAAGTTCTTGATGCGGCTCTTAAAAATGAGCTTATTACAATAAAAGGAATCCACTATTTCAGCGGAACCCAAAAGAAGCTTAAAAAGATAGACAAAGAAATATCCGAATTGGATGAGTATTTCAAATATCTTGATGAGAAGTTTAAGACGGGACCTTTGGAATTGGAATACGGCTCGGGCCTTTCGGTATTTTATTTTGAAAATGATAAACAACCCGATTGGGAAGAGCAAATCAAAGAATTCGCGGGCATATTAAATGCACATAAAGGCGCATTTAAGCATGTGACCGTGGAAATGGGCAGGTTTCTTGCAGCTCATTGCGGTTTCTATATCACTAAAGTTGTGGATAAGAAAACAAATAAGGGCGAAAACTACGCAATAGTTGACGGAGGTATCCACCAGGTTAACTATTTCGGGCAGATGCTTGGTATGAAAATCCCATTCATGGAGCAATACTCCGAGGATTTTAATATAAAACAAGTTGGCGCAAAAGGCGAAAATAAATGGAATATTTTCGGTTCGCTTTGCACAACAAATGATGTAATTGTGCGCGAATTGCCTCTTGAGGATGTTGAAATAGGCGACTATTTCGTCTTCAAAAACGTTGGGGCATATTCGGTAACGGAAGGCATTGCGCTTTTCTTAAGCAGAGAACTTCCGGCTGTTTGCACATACAGCAAAGATAAGGGGCTTACGACTTTAAGGAAAATAACACAGATTAACGCTTTAAATTCGTAGGATAGAGTTAATGTTTGAAGTTTATAAGCAATAAACTTATTAAAAGGAGATTTTTAAAATGGAACAGTTAATTGAGATTTTGGAAGATATTAAAGAAGGTGTTGATTACAATACATGTACAACACTTATTGACGATCAGATTTTAGATTCATTTGCAATTCTTTCTTTGGTTTCTGAAATCGAAGATAATTTTGATGTAGAGGTATCTTCATCAGAGCTTACACCTGAAAACTTCAATTCAGCTAAAAGCCTTTGGGCTATGATTACGAGACTTCAGGGAGAAAACTAATGTCATACTTTTTGATAAGCTATTTTGCACTTTTTTTGCCGATAGTCATTATCATTTACCAGTTGGTTCCGCAAAAATTCAGATGGATTGTATTGCTGGCGGCAGACTATGTTTTCTTTTACATGCTTAGCGGTAATCTTATAATCTTTTTGATTGCCGCAACATTGTTTGCTTGGGGTCTTGGCCTTTGGATAGGTAAAGTCGGGCAAAATAACGAGCTTGCAGCAAAGGATAAAAAGAAGAAAAAAGCACACATCATGATTTTGGGTATTCTCGTAAGTCTTGGTGTTCTTTTGGTGCTCAAATACTTCAATTTCTTCGGAGAAAATATCGGAGCTTTGGCAAATGCTTTGGGTTCGGATTTTGTATTTACTCCGATTAAGTTTATGGTACCTATAGGCATTTCTTATTACACACTCCAGATTATTTCATACCTTGTGGATGTAAAAAGAGGAAATCAAGAGCCTGTTAAAAACCTTGCAAAAATTGCTCTTTATTTGAGTTTCTTCCCTCAGATTATGGAAGGACCGATCAGCCGCTATCATCAGGTGGGTGAGGACTTATATGCGGGTAGACCCATAACTTTTGAAAATCTTAAATTCGGTTATCAAAGGATTTGCTACGGTCTTGTTAAAAAGCTTATTGTAGCCGACAGAATCGCACCACTTGTTACAAAGGTTTTCGGTGATTATCAAACATATGATGGTTCTGTTCTTTTGCTTGGCGTTTTAAGCTATACATTGCAGCTTTATGCGGAATTTTCCGGATGTATGGACATTATTATCGGTTCGGGTGAAATCTTGGGAATTAAGCTGCCGGAAAACTTCAGACAGCCGTTTTTCGCAAAAGACGCTTCTGACTTTTGGCACAGATGGCATATTACCTTGGGTACTTGGTTTAAGGATTATATCTTCTTCCCGGTATCCCTTGCCAAACCGGTTAAAAAACTTGCAAAAAATGTTAAAAATCATATAGGAAAAACCGCTTCAAAATTTACGGCTCCGTTTATAGCACTGTTTTGCGTTTGGTCCTGTAACGGACTTTGGCACGGACCGAAATGGACATATATTTTCTACGGTATGTACTATTTTGTTATCATTTTCGTAGAAAATCTACTTGAAGAGCCTACAAAGAAAATTACGGCAAAACTTCACATTAACCGTGACGGAAAAGGCTATAAAGTATTCAGATTCGTTAAACTTTTCATCATTATCAACTTGGGTGAAATGTTCTTCAGAGCCGAGACGGTTAAAGACGGTTTTATAATGCTTAAAGGAATTGTCAGCAATTTCCATATTTCGGAGCTTTTGGCCAATATATGGATGCTTAAGCTTGAAAGAGCGGATTTTATAGCTGTTTTGGGCGGCTTGCTGATTATCATAATTATCGGTATCGCAAAGGAAAAAGGCAAAAATATCAGAGCGGATATTGCCGGCTGGAAATTGCCTCTTAGATGGATTTTCTGGTACGGAGCCATATTCCTTGTTATAATTTTCGGTGCTTACGGCGCGGGATATACAACCGTAGATATGATTTATGCGGGATATTAGGAGGGACAGATAATGAAAAAACTCAGAACGGTAATGTTCCTGCTTATCCTGGTAATATTGTTGTTTATAACATCCTTCATATTTATGCCTAAGCAGGAAGTATATAACATTGTTACAACAAAAGAGATGCTTACAAGCCTCTCAAAAGAAGAGGACGACACCATAGATGTGGCTTTTTACGGAGACAGTGAATGCTTTGCGGCTTATTCGCCGCTTCAGATGTACGCCGAACATGGATATACATCTTACATTTGCGCAACGGCGGCACAGCGTTTGTGTGACACCTATGCCATAATGGATGAGATGTTCCAAAGCCAGTCACCGAAACTTGTAGTTTTGGAAGCCAATTGTTTCTTTAGATACGGCGGAACGGAAAAAGACGAAGATGATGAGCTGTTTAACGCCTTATCCAAGACTTTTCCGGTCTTTAAGTATCATTCAAGATGGAAAACGGTTTTACAGGCTTTGATGAGAAGCAAATATCACACAGAAGATAATTATAAAGGATTTTTGCTCAGAACAAAGATTAAACCTTATAAACAAGGCGAGTATATGATTCCAAGCGATAAACTTGCCAAAATGCCCGAAGAAAACGAAGATTATATCAAAAAGATAATGGATCTTTGCGAAGAAAACGGAGCAGAGGTTATATTTGTATCATCGCCGTCACCGAAAAACTGGACCTATGAGAAACACAATACGGTAGTCGCATTGGCCGAAAAAGTCGGTGTGGATTATGTTGATTACAATCTTTTACAGGAAGAACTCGGTATTAACTGGAAGACAGATACAAAAGACTATGGCGATCATGTAAACTTATACGGTGCCACAAAGCTTACAACGGACTTCGGTCAATATTTGGCAGACCATTTTGATTTGCCGAACCATCAGGACGATCCGGACTACAGCGAGTGGACAAAATTATCATTGATTTACATGAAAAAGTACAATGTTTAAAATACGGATTTAATAATGAAAATGCACCATATTTGAGTATGGTGCATTTTTAATTGAAATAATAATTAATGGTTATGATATGAACATTGCGTCTCCGAAACTAAAGAAACGGTATTTTTCATCAACGGCGATTTTGTATGTTTCAAGCATCATTTCGCGAGATGTAAATGCGCTTACAAGCATAAGCAGAGTAGACTCCGGAAGGTGAAAGTTGGTAATTAAAGCATCCACAATTTTAAACTTATAGCCCGGATAGATGAAAATATCCGTCCAGCCGCTGCTTGGGACTATAAAACCATTTTCGTCGGCAACTGATTCCAAAGTTCTGGTTGATGTTGTACCAACGCTGATTATGCGTCCGCCGTGCTTTTTCGTTTCGTTTATAATGTCAGCGTCTTCTTGTCTTATTTCGTAATATTCGCTGTGCATTTTATGATCAAGAATGTTTTCTTCTTTTACCGGGCGGAAGGTTCCAAGACCCACATGCAAAGTAACATTTGCAATCTTTACGCCTTTTTTTGCGATTTCATCCAAAAGCTCGTTGGTAAAGTGAAGACCGGCCGTAGGCGCGGCTGCGGAGCCGTCATACTTGGCATAAACCGTCTGGTAGCGATTTTTGTCTTCAAGCTTGTGAGTAATGTATGGTGGGAGAGGCATTTGGCCCAGCTCGTCCAAAATCTCTTCGAAAATTCCGCTAAACTTAAAGTCAATAATACGATTGCCATCATCCAAAACATCCGTGATTTCACCTGTTAAAATAGGAGCGCCGTCTTTTTCACCAAAGTGAATAACTGCGCCGACACGGCATTTTTTGCCCGGTTTAACAAGGCATTCCCAAGCCGTATCGCTTTTTCTTGTCAACAAAAGGATTTCAACAACGCTTGTCTGACCTTCGCGGTGGCCAAGTAACCTTGCGGGAATAACCTTTGTATTGTTGCGTACCAAGCAATCACCCGGCTTTAAATAATCGATAATATCTTTAAAAATCTTATGTTCTATATGACCTGTCTTTTTATCCAGAACAAGAAGTCTCGAAGAAGAGCGGTCGCGAAGGGGGTCCTGGGCGATAAGCTCTTTTGGAAGGTCATAATAATAGTCTTTTAAACTCATTCCTGTCTCTGACATAATAAGTCTCCGTTTGTTTGTTAATCTTTTTTTCGGGTTGTGATAAAGATTAATCCGAAAAGCACATATTACTTTACATTTATTTGAGCTATTTGTAAAGGATGTACGGTATAAAGTGCGATAATCTTTAATTTGTGTTATAATCAATGCTATAAGGAAGGTTTTGGGGAAGTGTACGATGGGCTTAAAAAATAACATAAAGCATATTGCAATAATATCTTTAAGCTTTTTCTATTGCAGTTATATCTATATGATTCAGGCCACAAGGCTGCGTGAAACCGGAAATGTTGAAAACGCAGGCTTGGTTGCTGTTGTCTTTGGCAGCTTTGCTATGGCTGCCGGAATCTTTTTATTCTCGTTGATTTATAAAATAACAGAAGGCAGAATGGTTAAAAAATTCTATTATATTTTTGTAATAGTTTCTTTGCTTCTGTTTATCATATCAATATTCAGCAATAATCCAATGATTGTGGCTATTTGCCTTTGCGCATGCTGCGCCCTTTCCACGGCGGGCTTCGGAGCGGGATATATTTTCCTTATGTTGGCAGTCAATGTAAAAAAGAAGGATCATGGCAAAGTCTTTGGCTTTGGCTATGCAATCGGTGCGCTGATAACGTTTTTTGCGGCTAAGATTCCAAACGCGGATGACTATAAAGCAGCGATATTGCTTTTTGCTTGCGCATCCTTGGCTGTTAGCCTCTTTCTTATAAGAACTTCGGTGGAAGTCGAGCAAAGGACCGATAATCTTGAAGAAATAAATTTGAAGAAGTATTTTATATATCTTTCCCTAATGGTGATATTTGCGGCGCTTCTTACCGCACTTTCGCAGGATTTTATAGGCTATTACGCCTTGGAATCATCCGATGCGTGGTTTGCGGACAGCAGGATATATTACAGTCTCGGCCTTATAATTTCCGGTTTGTTGTATGATGCAAAAAGAGAAATATTTCTTATATGTTTGCCCGTAAGTTTTATCGGGCAGCTACTGGCACTGCTTTTGCTGAATTTTAATGTCTCGATTCTAATTGTCAGTGCCGTATCATATGTATTTTTGGGCTTTTTCTCGCTGTTTAGGGTAGTGGGTTTTGTAAATTTGGGATTAAGAAAAAGAAAGCTTTTGTATCTTGTGGCCTTCGGCCTTATGTATGAGCGCATCGTTGAGGGCATAATAGGTCTTATGGAAAAGACAATTTTGACAAATATTATTGCGGTATGCATGTTTGCGCTTGTTTTATTGGCTGCAATTATGTGGATTTACATGTTTTTATACCTCAAGCAGGCAAAGAATAATAATACGGATGAAAAAGATATGCTGAAAGAAATAAGCATAAAATATAATCTTTCCGGCCAAGAAGAAAAAGTTCTGGGATATTTGCTGGAAGGTTTAACCAAAAAAGAAATTGCGGAAAAAATGGTTTTGTCCGTTAACACCATCAAGGTACATGTAACAAATATTTATAAAAAGACAGGATTGGGAAAAAGTGAATTAAAAGAAATATACTACAAAAAGGGGGAATAGCCCTTTTTTAATACTCCTTATTTTGAGTCCATAAGTATAAAATATTATCGTGTTTAGGCAGTCACTTTGTAAAAAAGAGATTGCTGACTACCTTGTTCAAAAGAATTATTCTTTTTGGATATTAAGGGGACAAACAACAGATAAGTAGGGATTATACTTACGGGGTGAAAGGAGTAAAATTATGACACTAATAAGGAAAAGAACAATGAAACTTGTAGCGGTGGTATTGATTGCAGCATTGGTGCTTTTGATGTTGCCGATGACGGCGAAGGCTACGGAGTACAAACCAACAGGGAATGACCCATATTTTCTTGCAGTAACGGCAGATGGTGTATTTACAGATCCTGACGATCCGAATTATGATGCATCTAAACAAATATTTGTTTTTCAAAATTTCGGGACGGATAAATCGGTTACAGCAGATAGTATTACAGTTCACGGAACAACGGTTACAATAAAGAATATGATAGCCCTGGGACAGGAAATGTATCTTGGAATTTATGCGAAAGGATACACTTTGGCATTTGAAGGAACAAATAAGTTATCAATGATAAACGCATATGCGACTCCGGGTACGGTTACTATTGATTTGGTTGATTCTGATTCATCTTTAACATTAATGAATGATTTGGGATATGGATATGGTGTTTTGATAGACGCCGCTGAGTATTATACCATTGTTGCAGCAGATGGTGTGACAGCAACACCGGCTGATTTTATGGACAAGGCTCTTGCAGCAAGAGATTCAGGTAAGGGTGATGGTACAGTTGTATTCTCCAAAGGCGGTTCATCTGAAGACACACCAACAAGCGACTATGTAATCAACGACGGCAGCACAGACCCAATCACTGCTCAAACAGGCAAAGACCTTGTAATCAAATGCTCGGGTCCGTTAGAACATCTTTCAAATGTTCTTATGGATGGCAATGAAGTTGCAGCAGAAAATATGTCACTTGAAAACGGTAGCACAATCCTTACATTAAAAGCTGCTTACCTTGCAACACTTGCAGCAGGCGAGCATACCGTATCGTTTGTATATGATGACGGAACAACGGTAGATGCAACATTTACACTTACAAAAACACCTCAAACAGGCGACCCTATGGCAACATATGTACTTGTAGTGGCAATCGCAGCAGGCGTAGCGACAACAGTAGTATTTGCAAAGAAAAAATCAGCTAATGAATAATTAGCCGAAACATAAATATTCCTAAACTATACATTAATCTGTATTACTACTCAGAAACACCGGCTTTTGGATAAAGGTCGGTGTTTTTGCTTGCAAATTCGCTGCTTTTGGGTCATACTATTATTTAGTCATAATGATTGCGCTTGTAGCATAAGCACGATTGTTAGAGTTTAGGGGTCTTGAAGATGATGAGCAGAATAATTAGTGTTGATGAAAAAAACTTAAAAAATATTTTTCTTGGCATTGCAGTGGGTGCATGCTTTCTTCTTGTGCTTCTTTTAGGGAAAAATACATTGCATGCGGAAGAGTTTGACGAGGACTATTTCAGCTATATGCAAAATGTGGAAGAAGGCCAGACCATGGAGGTGGACAATTCGATTGTTTACGTGCAGGACGACCTTACCATAGAATACGGAGCAGAGCTTATTTTTAACGGCGATTGCTATTTGGAAGATGATATTTTCATCCAAAACGGAGGTATTCTCACCATAAACAACGAACTGATTAATGCGGGAAAGATTCATATTGAAAACGGCGCAACTCTTAATATTAATGCAAATCTTGTTAATAACGGTGAAATCGAAAGTTATGGAGAAATCAATATAAGCGGTTCCATGGCCAATTATTCGACTGTTTACAATTATATGAACATCAATGTTGGTGAAAGGGCCGAATTAAGTAACAGCGGCGAGATTAAGGGCAATGGCACTCTTACGGTTAAAGGCGAGTTTGACAATAGCGGAAGCTATCTTGCGGGTTCGATATTTGTTGAAAACACCTTGGATAACAAAGGAAGCATTCTTCTTGAAAATGCAAATTTAAACAACGAAGGTGAGATAAACAACTACAAGGATGGAAGGATTTCCATTGTAAACGGCTGCTTTTACAACGAAAGCAATGAGTCAAAGCTTGTAAATAAAGGCAATTTCGACTCATCAAATGCTTCCAAGATTTACAATCAGGGACTTGTGGAAATAAAAGCGGAAGGTCATTTGGCCATTGCGGATTTATATAACTACAATGAAGTTGTTAACCATGGAACTTTCGATATTAACGGAGCTTTTGACAGCAGAAACGGAAGGCTTGTAAATTACGGCGCATTAAACAATTTGGGTTTGATGAATTTTACCTATTATTCCGATTTCGAGCAAAGCAAGGAATCGACTTACACAGGCAATATGTATGAATGCGTTTACAGCTACGGAGCAACGGCCATTTTTAACGGAAGTCTTGCGGGATATGTTGTGGTTTCCCTTGCCAGCATCGCCGTATGCCTTATAGCTGTGAGAATTCGCATTGTCAAAAAAGCAAAGAAAGAAAAGAACGGGGATTAATATATTACAAATTAGTTAAATTTATGTGAAAATAATTTTTTTGCATGTCTTTAAACTTGCAAAATAGAAAAAATGATAATATAATAT
>JAEEGH010005127.1_pt1 | contig 33133 bp, 28 predicted proteins | sample 9134181 | NCBI WGS metagenome assembly JAEEGH01 (sample SAMN16246544, study PRJNA631951) | gut metagenome | biome: gut microbiome; feature: rumen; material: DP-attached | host: Bos | place: Iran: Karaj | collected 2018-10
CGCCGCCATAGAAGAGGGTATCATCCCTGGCGGTGGTGTCGGCTTCATCCGTGCCATCAAGGCCATCGAGAAGATGAAAGGCGACAACGAGGACGAAACCACTGGTATCGCCATCATCAAGCGCGCTCTGGAAGAGCCGTTACGCCAGATCGTTGAGAACGCCGGCCTCGAAGGTTCTGTCGTCGTCAACAAGGTAAAAGAAGGCAAGAACGACTTTGGCTTCAACGCCCGCACTGAGGTGTATGAGAACCTCCTCACCACCGGTGTCATCGACCCCGTCAAGGTGTCAAGAGTCGCTCTTGAAAATGCCGCTTCCATCGCTGGCATGCTGCTGACCACCGAATGCGTCATCAGCAACCACAAGGAGCCTACGCCTCCTACCCCTCCAATGCCCATGGGCGGCGGAATGGATGGCATGATGTAATCAGGCCTTCGTAAGAATTGAAAGCAAAAAAGTCGGTCGCATGACCGACTTTTTTTGTATCTTTGCAAGCTAAACCATTTTGTGATGGCAGAACAGGAAGAAAAGAAAGAGAAAAAGAAATTCAAGCTCAACAGGAAATACACTTTCCTGATGTCGCAAGAGGATACCTTGGAGCCCGTCATGGACTTCAAGGCCAACCTATTGAAGCTCGTTTTTCTCTTCTTAGGCATCATATTTATCATTATGGTGGTCACCACCCTTCTCATCGCCTTCACCCCTTTGCGCGAATACATCCCAGGCTACACCGAAAAGTCCTCCTTGGAACGCAAAGTCTATGAACTTTACCGTCGCACCGACTCCATCGAACGCGAACTGCAACGCAAGGACATCTATTTCAACAACCTGAAGCTGGTCATCGAAGGCTATGACTTCGAAAACGACAGCGTAGAACAAAAAGACATCTACGCCCCCTTCCTAAGCATCAACACCGACACCCTCGAAATCAAAAAATCAGTTCAGGATTCCGCATTACGTGCCGAATTCGAGGAAGCCAACCTGTTTGCGCTGAACGTACAAAGCAACCTGGCAAAAAGACAACACCTCAGCGGCGTGGCCAACTTCTTCACACCCGTCACAGGCAAGGTGATCAATGAGTTCAACTCCGAAAAGGGACATTATGGCATCGACATTGCTACCGCTGACAACCAGCTGATCACGGCCACCCTCGACGGAACGGTGATCTACGCCTCTTGGACTATTGATCAAGGTTACACCATTGGCATCCAACACGAAAACAACTATTTCTCTACCTATAAACATAACGCCACCCTGCTGAAAAAAGAAGGCGACTTCGTCAAGGCAGGCGAGGCTATCGCCATTTTGGGCGAGTCGGGTGACCAAAGCACCGTTCCACACCTCCACTTCGAGCTATGGCATAACGGCATTCCGCTCAACCCAAATGATTACATCAAGTTTGAAAAAGATATTGAAGAATAATTATTCCTATGGTTATATTAATTAAGGTAATACAATTTTTCTTAGCGCTTTCCATATTAGTCTTCGTTCATGAACTGGGACATTTTTTGGCAGCTAAAGCATTTAAGACTAGGGTGGAAAAGTTCTACCTTTTCTTCGATTGGGGCTTTTCGATCTTCCGTTGCAAGAAAGTGGACGGCAAATGGCGTTTCAAATTCTTTGCGAAGAACGCAGGACCCGACGACGAATGGGCTAAGAGCACCTCTACCGAATACGGCATCGGATGGTTCCCGTTAGGCGGCTACAACAAGATCGCCGGCATGATCGACGAGTCGATGGACAAAGAGCAGATGAAACAGCCAGCCCAAGAGTGGGAGTTCCGCTCTAAGCCCGCTTGGCAACGCTTCATCATCATGGTGGCAGGCGTTTTCATGAACGTCGTGTTGGCCGTATGCATCTACATCGGCTTGTTGGCCAACTATGGCGAGCAGTATCTCCCCACTTCTGAAGTCAACAAATACGGCATCGTGGTCGACAGCTTAGGCTATGAGTTCGGCTTCCGCGACGGCGATAAGATTTTGTCCGTCGACGGTGAGACTATCGAGAACTTCCAGGAGATTCCGATGCAGATTATCCTCGAGAAAGCCAAGACAATTGAAGTGGAACGTGATGGACAGCGCGTGGTGGTCACTTTGCCTGACGATGCCTTGACCAAACTGCTCAGCACTCAAAACGGCACCTTCATCTCCTATCGAATGCCATTCGTGGTGTCAGGTGTCATCGACAACAGCGCGGCGCAGGCCGGCGGTCTGGAGGTAGGCGACGTCATCATTGGCATTAACGACATCCCGACACCTTATTATCAAGACTTTACAAAGCACATTAAACAGTTCAGCAACCAAAAAGTCGACATCATGGTTGTCCGCGACTTCGACACTTTGGCCTTACCTATGCAGTTGGGCGAGCAAGCCGTGATTGGCGCTTATTTGGCACCGCTGAGCGAGTATTTCACCCTCGAAACCAAGGAATACACCTTCTGGCAAGCCATCCCCGCAGGATTCTCCAAGACGTTCTCAGAGATCTCCGACTACTGGAAGCAGCTGAAGCTCATCTTCAGTCCGAAGACCAAGGCTTACGAAAGCGTGGGCGGCTTCATCTCCATCGGCAAGATCTTCCCCGACACTTGGATTTGGAGCATGTTCTGGCGCCTGACAGCCTTCCTCTCCATTGCCCTCGCCGTGATGAATATCTTACCCATCCCCGCGCTCGACGGTGGACACATCCTTTTCTTGCTCTACGAGATCATCACCCGCAGAAAACCCAGCGACAAGTTCATGGAGATTGCCGAGTATATCGGCCTTGCCATCGTCCTCGCATTGGTCATTTTCGCCAACGGCAACGACATTATTAAACTTTTCAAATGATTTATTCCATTGGAATTTAGATTTTTTGTAATTTAGCCGCTCATTTCAAAGACCGTCCAAAAATGTCGAAATTGAAAGCCATCGTCCTCGCCGTTGTCCTCCTGGTCATCTCCGTGTCCGGGGTCAAGGCACAGCAGGCTCCGATCTTCACCAACTACAACAACTCGTACGCCTACATCAACCCGGGATTTGCCGGATTGAGCGAGGGTGTCAATCTGTTGGGGTTGTATAGAATGCAATGGGCGGGCTTCACTGACACTGACGGCAACGATATCGCACCGAACACCTTCCTGCTCACTGGCGACATGCCCATCAGGATTTTGGGCGGCGGCATCAGCTTCTCCGTGATGACCGATAAGTTGGGCTTTGAAAAAAACACCAACATTGGATTGGGTTATTCCTACCATCTCGATTTGGGAGGCTCCACCCTCGGTATCGGCGCTTCTGTTTCCTTACTGAATAGAACTGTTGATTTCGGCAAGCTGACACCTGGTCAAAGTGGCGACCCGCTACTCAACCAACTTGGTGAGGAAAGCGGCATGCTCGTTGACGCCAGCTTCGGCCTGTTTTGGCAGATGCCCGAGTCATTATACGTCGGCGTGTCAGCCATCAACCTGCTGAACACTACAGGACGTGCTTTGGGTCCCGACGAGTCGGCAGCCAGCTTCTCCACTGACAGAACCCTGTACTTGGTAGCCGGCTATCCTATTATGTTTGAAACCATGCCGAACTTCAAGTTCATCCCCTCGGTCAACGTGATGACCAACTTCTCATCGGCTCAGCTCAACGCTGGCGTGAAGGCTGTCTATAACGACATCTTCTCGTTAGGCGTCAATTACAGACCACAAGAATCAGTAGGTATCACCGTCGGCCTCACCATCAAAGACTTTGTTCTCGGCTATGCATACGACATTAACACCATGGGATTCAACATTCCCGGGTCACACGAAATCGCCCTCAGTTATTGCTTCAAACTGGATTTGAACAAAACCCCGAGAGATTATCGTAGCGTGAGATATTTATAGTTATGAACAAAATTATGAACAAAAATATCATCCGGATACAATAAAACTTGAATTTCTCGGTTAATGGTATAGACCTCGAATCATAAGAAGATAGATAAATATATGATTATCAACAAGATGAAAAAATTATTGATTGTTCTTTCCGTTGCCATGCTGCTTGTGTCATGTGGCAGCAGCAACCAGGGAGAATTGGTTGGCGTCCGCAAATCATCCTCCTCTTTCAACCAGCCTGATCCTTATGGCATGGTGTTCGTCCCAATGGGAAGCTACACTATGGGCATAGGCGGTGAAGACATCAATTCTTCCATGCTGTACGAACCGAAGACCGTTTCTATTTCGGCCTTCTTCATGGATGAAACGGAAATCACCAACAACGAGTATCGTCAGTTTGTGTACTGGGTCAGGGACTCCATCGCAAGAAGAATTCTTGCTGACGTCAACCCTGATGTGTATGCCATCTCTGAGAGCAAGACCGGAGAAACCTTCGATCCTCCGATGTTGAACTGGAAAGAAAAGATCGACTGGAACAGCAAGGACCAGACCGTCAGAGAGGCTTTGGAAGCCATGTACCTCCCCGATCATGAAAGATTTTTCCGCCGCAAGGAAATCGACACCAGAAAGTTGTATTATTCATATTTTTGGGTTGACCTGAAAGCTGCCGCCAAGAAAGAGTTTGACGGCGAAAAACTTTCGGTTAACGACTACTCCATCGGCGAGGCCGACAACGGCATCACCGCCGACAGAAAGGGTGCTTGGTCGAACCGTAAACAAGGTTATACCGACCGTTCAGTGTATGTCCGTCAAGAGGCTGTCAACGTTTATCCTGACACCTTGTGCTGGATTCACGACTACGCCTATTCCTTCAACGATCCTATGACGGAGCGCTATTTCTGGCATCAGGCCTACGACAACTACCCAGTAGTTGGTGTAACCTGGCAGCAGGCCAGAGCTTTCTGCACTTGGAGAACCCAATTGAAGAACAGCTTCCAATCCTCCAAGACCAACTCCTTGGTGTCAGAGTTCCGTCTGCCCACCGAAACCGAATGGGAATGGGCTGCCCGTGGCGGCGACCGTTTGAATCCTTATCCATGGGGCGGTCCCGGCACACGCAACGTGAAGGGCTGTTTCCTGGCTAACTTCAAGCCCCTTAGAGGCAACTACCTCGCCGACGGCGGTCTGACCACCCTCATCGTGGGCTGCTATCCCCCCAACCACTATGGCTTGTACGACATGGCAGGCAACGTGGCTGAATGGACCAACAGCGCCTTCGACCCCACTGCTTATAACTTCACATGGGATATGAACCCTGACTACACCTACAACGCCAGCGAAGATGCCCCGCCTGTCATGAAGCGTAAGGTCGTTCGCGGTGGATCATGGAAGGATATTTCTTACTACATCCAAGTCACTACCCGCGACTATGAGTATCAAGATACCGCCCGCTGCTATATCGGATTCCGTTGCATCCAACCTTACATGGGCCGCAACAAGGGCGACAATCCACATCTGTCAAGAGTTTACAGATAAATCAAAGAATTCAATTAATAATCGATTATAATCAACTTATTTAGAGCATTTTTGTCATGGCAAAAAAACAAGAAAATCTTTCAGGGTTTAAAAAATTCCAAGCCCTCACTCAAACCAAAGGCTACAAAACATTCATGGGTTATGTTTACGGTATCGGTGCATCCGTAGTGATGATTGGTGCTTATTTCAAACTGACACACATCCCTGGTGCCGACTTCATGTTAGGTCTCGGTTTGGGCGTCGAAGCCTTGATTTTCTTCCTTTCATCATTTGAACCACAACACCTGGATTATCAATGGGACAATGTTTTCGTTGAACTCGACGAAGAATGGGACGGCGAAACCCGTACCAAGTTCGGCACCACTGGCGCCGGCGGTGGCAGCAGCGTCAACACCCCTGAGATGAACGAAGCCATGATGCAGGCCATGGCCGCTACCCACGACTACACCAACGCCATGGAGCAGGCTACCCGCAATATCAATAACTTCGCCAACAACTACGTTAAGGCCTCCGAAGAGCTGAGCAATTCCCTCGGTAAACTCGATTTCAGCGCCCTCGATACCAATACCCTTAAGAAGGTGGCTACCAGCATGCAGTCGCTGAACTCCATCTACGAGCTCCAACTCCAGAGCATGGAACAAACTTCCAACGCCTCCAGCAAGCTCGCCGCTACCATGACCAGCTACATGGATAACCTCAACGCCTCTGCCAACAACACCAACGAGCTCAACAAACAACTCAACCAGTTGTCATCACGCCTGAGCGCCCTGAACGGCGTTTACGGAGGCATGTTGTCGGCCATGAACATCAAGGCATAATCCTACTCATTCAAAACAATCAAAAAAGGAGTAAGAAACTATGTCAGGCGCAAAAGAAACCCCGAGACAGAAAATGATCGGCATGATGTACCTTGTGTACACCGCGCTGCTTGCCATGAACGTCTCGAAAGATATCCTCGACGCATTCGATACGGTGAACACCGGCGTCCAGGAAACCAACATCACATTGATGCAACAGATCTCCCAGCGCTACGCCTCTTTTGAGGAACAATACGCTTTGGATAGCGAGAAAGTAGGCCCCTACTGGGAACAAGCACAAGATCTCAGAACCAAATCCACTGAGATCATCAATTTTGTCGAAGCCTTGAAGTGGGATCTCGTAAGCAAGATCGAGGAAACAAACTACGAAAAGGCTACTGACGAAGGTCTGTTGAAAAACCGCGACACCCTCCAATATGATGGCCGTTTGCTTTATAACATCAACACCTCCAAGATTAAATCGAGAGACAACTACAATAAGCCAACCGCTTATATGATGGGTGACCCTGAAGGACCAGGCAACGGAGGCAAGGCTTACGAACTCTCTGAGAGAATCAGAGAATATCGTCGTATGATTGTCGAAACCATGGGTGTTGACCACATCCACGAATTGGGTCTGATCACCGATAGCATCTTCGGAAGCAGAGAATATGTCCTGAGTTCAGGAGTGAGCGAGAGCAGCTTAGTCAAACTTCCCGTGGAAGGTGACCACTATGCCGCTAAGATCAGCTACTATCCTGGCATTACCGATCCCGTACAGGACAGCTGGGAATACCGCAACTTCCACCACACCGTGCTGATTGCCGATGTCACCTTGCTCAACAAGATCATCTCTGAGATTGAGACTGCCGAGTTGAATGCTGTGACACATCTGGCACAATCCGTCCACGCTGAAGACTTTACCTTCGACGAAGTCGGTGCCAAGGTGTTCTCTGAGAGTAACTATATCCTCTCTGGCCAGACCTATCGTGCTCAAGCTATGGTGACCGCATGGCAGAACACTCAGACCACAGCTACCGTCAGTCTCGACGGCGGTCCTGCAAAGGAATTCAAGAGCGACAGCCAAGGTGTCATCCACCTCGACTTCAACGTCGGCGTAGGTACCCACAGATACAGTGGTGTCATTCCGATGCTCAACCCCAAGACCAATGAGATTGAAGACTATCCGTTTGAGAACAGCTTCACTGTGGCACCTCCTGCAGTGAGCGTTTCAGCCACCAAGATGAACGTGGTTTATGCCGGTATCGACAACCCGATCGCCATCGGTGGTGGTGTTGGCGGTGAAGTCACAGCCACTGCTACGGGCGCTAGCCTCACCCGCACAGGCGCTGGCACTTACAACCTCCGCGTAGTCGGCAACCCGACTGAAGTGGTGGTGTATGTCAACTCACAAGGCAACCCTCTCGGCAACATGAAGTTCCGTGTGAAAGAACTGCCTAAACCAACTGCTAAGATCGACAACGTCAGCGCTGACGGCAAGGTCTCCAAGAGTGCTCTGCTCGCTGCCAACATGGTTAGAGCCGAGATGAAAGACTTCGACTTCGAAGGCGTTAAATACGATGTGGTTGGCTATACTGTGAAATACAAGACCAAGGCAGGTACTACTAAAGAAGAGAAAGTCAACGGCTCCAAGTTCAACGAAACGCTGAAGAGCGTGTTCAACTCAGCCAATGTCGGCGACATCTTCATGTTCACTGCCATCCGTGTGAAAGGTAACGACAACAAGGAAAAGGTGCTCGACACACAGATTGGCGTCGAAATCAAATAAGCTAATAACCAACAAATTTCATAGAAGATGAAAAAGACACTTGTTTCAACACTGACAGCCATGATGCTTTTCGGCATGGTGCTGAGCCTCAAAGCCCAGACTACCGACGTCAAGCCGCCGATGAACAGCATCCTCTCGAACCGTCAGGAAATCATGGTCGAAAAGCCTCTGTCACCGCTTCCCGAGATCCGCGAGGAGTACGTGATGTGGAAGAAGACCATCATCCGCGAGATTGACTTCCGCCAGAAGATCAACCAAGTGTTCTACTATCCCGTCAACCCCACCGAGGACTGGCGCAACCTCATCACCGTGCTATACGACGGCATCCTTGACGGTCGCATCACCCCCTACCGTGTGGAGAATAACATCGACGATATGGTCACCCCGCTCACCCGCGATGACTTCGAAAAGGAAAACACCAAGATCGGCGACCCGCCTGTCATCATGAAAGACGGCGTCGAAGTGGCCAATGAACTCGTTTTCAAAGACCGTATGATCAACGTGACCCGCCTGAGAATCAAGGAAGACTGGTATTTCGACAAGCACTTGTCGCAGTTCCTCGTCCGCATCATTGCCCTCAGCCCCATCGTAGTTGACGAAGACGGCCTTTCACAGACCTGCTGGATCCCTTACGATGACAACACCCGTAAGGTGCTCTCCGAGGCTTTCGTGGCCAACCGCAAAAACGGTGCTGAACGCCGCACCTACGAGGAGATCCTCACCAAGCGCGTGTTCGACAGCTATATCGTCAAGGAAGAGAACATGTACGACCGCTACATCAACTCTTACGCTTTGAATATCGACGCGCTCTTCGAATCAGAGCGTATCAAAGACGAGATGTTTGACTTTGAACAAAGCCTTTGGGAATACTAAGCTTATCGGGCACTTATCGGTTTTAGGTGCTTATGTGATCTTCGGATTCAATATTATTATATGCAAGGAGCTGACCAACGCCCATTTGGTCAGCTCTTTGGGTTTGTTCTGCTTTAGGTCAGTGGGGGCATGTCTGCTGTTTTGGCTCATCTCCCTGTTTATGCCCAAGGAGAAGGTGCCTTTCAAGGACCTTTGCAGCATCTTCGCGGCCTCCATGCTGGGCTTTTTCCTCACACAGCTCTCTTACCTCGAATCCAGCAAATACACAACGCCACTCGACACCTCCATCATCTGTTCTACCACACCCATCTTCACGATGTTTTTTGCCGCCATCGCTCTCAAAGAGCCTATTACGTTGAAAAAGGCCGGCGGTGTGGCCATAAGCTTCTTTGGAGTGATCATGTTGGTGTTGAACACCATCAGCGCCAATGGCAACGGCATCACTCAGTCGATGCCCATCGGCATCCTGCTGATGATCGGAAATTGCCTATTCTTCGCTTCCTATCTCGGCATTTTCAGGCCTTCGATCCAACGATATCATGTGGTCACCTTCATGAAGTGGATCTTCCTGTTCTCTACCCTAGTAGCCGTGCCATTAAACATCAAAGAGTTGACCCATCTCCCCCTTGCTGAGATGAATACCAGCTATTGGCTGCAGCTTGGCTATATCATCGTGTTTGCCACCTTCATCGCCTATTTCTTGCTTCCTATTGGGCAAAAGCAGCTCCGTCCCACGGTGGTGAGTCTTTACACCTACGTCCAGCCGCTGATCGGCATGGTGTCAGCGATCATTTTGGGTATGGACAGGTTGACATGGCAAAAGGTGGTGGCAGCGGTTTTGGTATTCACCGGTGTCATTTTGGTAAATAAGAGCAAGGCTCGGGTCCAAAAATAAAAAAAATTAGTATCTTTGAAGGCATAATCACCTATTGCCATGACTATTCTGTTTTCCATGATGCCCGGACTGGCTCACGCTTGGATGAGCAACAGTACGGCTATTCTTTGCCTTCTGATAACAGGCGTTGTAGCAGCTCCGCTGATGCTACTGAAATCCCGTGTCATTAATATTATTGGTAGTGTCCTTTATGGGCTTCTGACCGTTGCGTGGGGCTGGTATGTCTTGGCCATGGGTTATTGGGAGGGGACATGGTTCCTGAACAAGGCTTCGACACCTTCTATCACTATGCTGGCTCTCAACTGGGGATTGGCCGTGCTGTTTCCCGTCCTTACCATGATCTGTCGTCCCAAGCCCTTGAAAAAAGGCGAAAAGATAAGGGTGGGACAGTTCAACATGCTTGTGATCGTCATGGGCATGGCATATGGGATTGCTTTCCTGATGATCCGATTCTGGCAACTTAACCTCTGGGCGACAATGGTATTCCTAGGTCTGCCGATTCTTTACCTGCTTACCATCTGGCTCAAGGCTAAAGTTACACCCTCCACTGTACTGATGAGCATTCCATCGGCTATGGTCGCCTTGTTAGTACTGGTTTCTGCCGTGCGTCAATCCATGGCCGTATCCATGGTACTGGCCGTCGTTATTGACATTGTGTTACTGGTGGTGATTGTTTATACCTTCGGCAAGGTGGGTAGTTTTCTCGGCCTGGATCAATTGTTTACCAAGTACTCCACGTCGAGCTCTTCCGGCGGCAGCACCATTGGCAGCTACAATGCGCTCGACGATATTCGGGAGAAAAATACGATAGAAAAAAACAGCGTATGGCGAAGAGATGGAATATAACCTGCTGCATACGAACATCAGCTACCTCAAAGGCGTAGGGCCAAAGAAGGCGGAGATCCTCAACAAGGAGTTGAAGGTGTTCACCTACATGGACATGCTCAACCAGTTCCCCTTCAGGTATATCGACAAGAGCCAGATCCACAAGGTGGCACAGGTGAACGACGACCTGGTGTATTACCAACTCATCGGGACCATCAGCCAAGTACAACTCATAGGTGCGCCAAGGGCCACAAGAGCCACCGCTAGGTTCACCGACGAGACCGGTTCCATAGAAATCGTGTTCTTCAAAGGTCTGAGATGGATCAAAGACCGCTTCAAACCCGGCAAGAAATACGTGTTGTTCGGCAAAGCCAGCGAGTTCAACCATAACTTCAACTTCGTTCATCCCGAAATAGAAGAATATAACCCTAACGACCCTTTGATTGGCGAGGGCTTGCAAGGGGTGTACAACACTACCGAGAAGATGAAGGACCACGGCCTCGGCACGCGTCAGATAGCCAAGATACAGCGCCAAATTCTTCAACAGGTGATGGACTTCATTCCAGAAACCCTGCCCAGCGACTTGCTTCGGCAGGAGCAACTCATTCCTAGAAAATTCGCCTACTACCAGATCCATATTCCCGCCAATACGGTCGAGATACAACAAGCCACCCGGAGGCTCAAATACGAAGAGCATCTCTTCTTCCAACTTAAGCTATTAAGGGCCAAGAAGCGCCGCGAGAGCCTCAACAGGGGATATGTGTTCGGGCAAGTAGGCGATTTTTTCAATACGTTTTACAAGGAGCACCTCCCCTTCCCTCTGACCAACGCCCAGAAGCGTGTCATCCGCGAGATCCGCATCGACATGGGGAGCGGTCATCAGATGAACCGTCTGTTGCAAGGCGATGTGGGCAGTGGCAAGACCATCGTCGCCCTCATGGTGATGCTGTTGGCGTTGGACAACGGCTATCAGGCCTGCATGATGGCACCTACTGAGATTCTGGCACAACAGCATTACGCCACCCTAAAGGAACAGCTCAAGGACATGCCCGTGAAGTTTGCCTTGCTTACCGGCTCCACCAAGACCAGGGAACGCCGAGAGATCCACGAAGGCTTGGAGGACGGAAGTTTGCAGATCATCGTGGGCACACACGCCCTGATCGAGGATAATGTGATTTTCAAGAATCTGGGGTTGGCCATCATCGACGAGCAACACCGCTTCGGGGTAGCCCAACGCTCCAAGTTCTGGGAGAAGACAGAACGGCCTCCCCACATGCTGGTGATGACAGCCACCCCCATCCCCCGCACTTTAGCCATGACCCAATATGGCGACCTCGACGTGTCGAAAATCGACGAGTTGCCACCCGGGCGCAAACCCGTGGAGACCTATCATGTGTATGACGACGACCGTTACCGTATTGTCATGTTCATGAAACAGCAGATTGCCAAGGGAAGGCAGATTTACGTGGTTTATCCCTTGATCAAGGAATCGGAGAAAACCGACATGATCGCCTTGCAGGAAGGCTACGAGGCGCTGTTGAGGGACTTCCCTGAGCCCGAGTATAAAATATCCGTGTGCCACGGCCAGCTGAAGCCCGAGGACAAGGATTTCGAGATGCAACGTTTCATCACCCGAAACACCCAAATCATGGTGGCCACCACGGTGATCGAGGTCGGGGTGAACGTGCCCAACGCCAGCGTCATGATCATCGAGAACGCCAATCGGTTTGGGCTATCGCAGCTGCACCAATTGCGTGGCCGTGTGGGTCGTGGCGCCGACCAGTCGTATTGCATCCTGGTCACCGACCACAAGCTCACCGACGACGGCAAGACCCGCATGAAGACCATGTGCGCCACCAGCGACGGCTTCCAGATTGCCGAGGTGGACTTGCAACTGCGTGGTCCCGGTGAGACCGGCGGCCTAAGGCAATCCGGACAAATCGAGATGCTCATCGGCGACCTGCAAAAAGACGGTGCCTTGATCCCCCAAGTGCGCGACGCCGCCATCCGCATCCTCAATGACGACCCGAAGCTCATCAAGCCAGAAAACCGGATGCTACGGGAACATTACAAGGAATTGTTCGCACAGACTTTCGACTGGAGTCAGATTGGGTGAAAATTAAATAATTTTATTTCAAATAGTTTTATTTCATTTTCAAGACTGTAAAAAAGGGTCCACCAAACTCTCCAGGAATTTCGATGCCCACCAATCCATTATTTCCAATACCCAGAGAAAAAACATGTCCTAAGGCTTTATCGTATATTAAAAGCATGTTGCCTTGTTGCTTCCATCTACCCTGCAATATCAGGACGTCTTGAAAAAACAATTGAAAGCAATTGAGCCATCCTATCTTTAAAAAATAAAGCTTGTTTGTGTCAGAATATATTCCAAAAAGAAGTTCTGGAAGGTCATTATTGTCCGTAAACGATTCGATTTCTCTCTTCCGCTGATTTAAAAAACCATCGCTGGGAGGATAGATGTTGGATGGTTGTTGGCTGTAAATCTCAATGCTCTTATGATTCAAAAAGGTGAATCCATGATTCACAGAAATCACATTGTCAATAATTGACAAATCCATATCGTAATCATAGTAGTCATCATGAAGTATCAGTCGCTCCTCCTCACAAGTATAATGTCCCAAGGAAAGCACCGCACTATAAACAATGTCCTCGGTCTCATTACAATCAAGCGTAATCTGATAGGTCTCGTCAGAAGTCAGAGTCAATCCACACCACACCGAACCTGATTCAATTTCAATGGAATAATCTCCAGGATTCATTTGAGCCCAAAGGCTAACGCAAGACAACAAAAGAAGGAGACAGGAAAGGAACGTTTTATTATTCATTGCTTACTTCATTATAGATTTGAAATAATGGAAGTTGTGGAATACCCTTCCACCAAGGGAACCGTCTCCACTTTGCCGCCGTAGGAGGTAACAATGTCGTAACCGACGATTTCTTCAGGCTTGTAGTCGGCGCCTTTGACCAGGACATCAGGGCGAATTGCCTTGATTAATTCATAAGGGGTGTCTTCGTCGAACAAAACCACGGCATCCACAAAACCCAACGAGGCCAAAATGAGGGCTCGGGCTTGCTCGTCATTAATGGGACGGCTCTCGCCTTTCAGCCTTTTCACCGAAGCATCGGTATTCAAACCTACCACCAACACATCTCCCATGTCGGAAGCCTTCGAAAGGTACTCCACGTGGCCGCGGTGCAGGATGTCGAAGCAGCCGTTGGTGAAGACGACTTTCAAGCCCTGCCAATGGGAGAGTTGAGAGTTGAGAGTTGAGAGTTGAGAGATGCTATATATCTTATTCTTGATTAACTGAAGATTGTCCATCATCGGTCTTGTTTTTTCTGAAAGAATAGAATTTATTGGTCAAGTAACTGAATGTCACGCAGATAACAGAGATGATCACATAGGAGACGGTAGGCCACCATTGGAAGACCTCCACAAAGAGTTTCAGGCCAAGATAATTAATGAGAATATTGCCCAATGTGACCATGAGATAACGGACGATTTGGGTCCTTCCGCGCAAGGTGGAGCCGCTGAAACTGATGTGGCGCGCCAACCAGAAGCCCGTGAGGAAGGTGATGGGGAACTTAAAGACGAAAGCGGCAATGTGGGGCGTGAAGGCAACAAAACCCAGATCAAACACCTGGCCTTTGAACACATAGTGATAGAACACATAGTAAAGCACCCATTCAAGGGCTAAGTTCAGTCCCCCGCAGCATCCGTAACGGAACAGATCCAAAGGCATCAGCTTCCTAAAGGGCGGATAGAAGAAGTCGATGACCGTAATCAGCAACTTCTCAATGCGTTGTTCTATGTTGCGAATCCAACTCATGATACCCAAATGATGTCATAGCCTTCCATGAAGGCCTTGGTTTTATTAATGTCATCGGTAAAGCCCAACACATAGCCGCCGCCTCCAGAGCCCGATATCTTGAAACCGATGTTGAAATCGGGGCGTTCCAGGAAGAGGTCGATGCTGTTGTCGGTGATCATCGGACGGAGGAACTTCAACTGGCCATCCGTAAGCTGGTGCAGTGAAGCAAAGAACCCCGACTTCTCCCCTTTGATCAAATGCTCAATGCAGGCGGTAACGCAAGGCACGTAATTGGATTGGAAACCAACCAGATAGCTTGGGTCCTCGCGTTTGGTCTTAAAGTATTGCACCAGTGGTTTGGTATTGCTTTTTTTGCCGGTATCGGCAAGAAACACATGGATGTCGTCGGGAATGAAGTCGTCGGGAAGCAGTGTCACCCCTTCAGCGGTGATGCGGAAAGGCTTTCCGACATAGCATTGCAGGGGGTCGATGCCCGAACTGCTGCCATGGAAGAAGCTCTCCATTTTGCCGAAGAGGGTCTTCAACTGTAAAAGATCATCGGATTTGCATGGCGCATAGCGGTCATAAACGGCGGCGACCAGCACCCCTGAGCTGCCGAGACCATAGCCTGAGGGCACGTCGGAGTCGAGGTAAAGGTTGTGGTTCAGTTCGTGGTCAAACCTCTGAATGTCGAGGATGTTCTTGGCCTCGTCAAGTGAGGAGAGGTAGTCGGCAAAACGTTTCAAGCTGGCATTGGAAGCGGCAGCTTCGGGCGACAGGTGCGAAGCGTTGCGCCACCGGGCTGAGAAACGGTTGAGCGGCACCATCAAGGCGGTGGCGTCGAATATCATGGAATACTCGCCGAAGAGGATGACTTTGCTATGGTAAATCCGCTCGCTCATGGTTCAGCATCTTGAGGGTCCGTCACCCACCTGGTCGGGAATCCACCGACCCTCGTGGCAATAGCGTTCCAGTTCGTCCATGATGAAACGCTCCACCATCTCGGCGTGTTGGTCGGGATAAAGAAGGTGCACGTTGGGACCCGCGTCGAGGGTGAAACACACAGGGATATCCGTCTCACGGCGGAACTCATAAAGCGTATTGATAATGCGCAAAGTATTGGGTTTCATCAGGACAAACGACGGGTTGGAGCACATCATCAAGGCGTGAAGTTGCATGGCTTCCGACTCGGTAATCTTTATGAAAGCCTCCAGGTCGCCCGATCTAAGGGCGGCAATCAGGTCGGCGATGTTGCGGTTGGCCACGGCATACCGAGTGGTGGCGTATGGGTTGGTGTCCATCAGGGCATGGCCTGCGCGGCTTGAGACCGCTTTTTTGGCGTCGCTCACGATGAGGATGCTGTCGTGTAAGGTCTTGAAGACAGGGTGTATCTCATCTTCAAGCGACACTGCATATTCGTCAGAGCTTCCAGCGAAAGCTTCAGTAAAGCCCCACAAGGCCGATTTGGGAAACACCGAGCGACAGGCGCTGCCCGAGGCAAGACGGGCAATGCGGGAGGCTTCCTTCATGTCGATGCCGGAGGCGCCGGTTACCATCCTCTCGATGTCGAGAAGACACAGCACCAAGGCGCTCATCGAGGAAGCCGAGGAGGCGATGCCTGACGAATGCGGGAACGAGTTATGCGATTCGATGTGGAGGTCCATCTTGTTAAGGAAAGAGAAACGCGGCATCTGGCTTTTCAGAAAGTCGGCGATCTTAGTTTGGAACTCAGGGTTTTCCTTTCCATCAAAGCGGAAGTGGAGGCCAAAACGGTCCGACTCCTCGTAGAACACCGAGGTCTCAGTGCGGCATTGGCTCAGCGTGAGGCTGATGGAGGGATTTTGCGGAATCTGCACCCCTTTGGGAGACTTCCCCCAGTATTTCACAAGGGCGATGTTGGAGGGACTCTGCCATTTGACTCCGCCGTGTAGGTTCGTTTCGTTCATAGGATCAGGTCTTGGTATTTGAAAATGGTTGTCAAACCTTTGGTTTTAAAGTAATTACATACTTCTTCAAAAGGCAACTCAGTAGCGGCCAGCAGAAAATCGCCGCCCCAGGCACCGAGCGACTTCATTGAGCCTTCAAAGTCGGGAAACTGTGTTTTGACAGGTTTGCGGCCGAGACACTGTGAGAGGATGTTCTCGTGAACTTGGAGCAAGGTGCAGAAATCCTCGAAATAGGTCACGGAAGGCAAGGCCATGCTCAGTTCCGAAATCGTTTGGAGTTCCGATGAAAGGTCGGTTTCAGCCCAATGTCGGTTGAAGGCTTTCACTTCATCGGAAGAATGTTGTTTTTTGCCTTGGTAAACGAAAAACAGACGATCGACAAACGGAGGATTGAACGCCGCAGGTTGCACCAGAGGTTGGTCTTTATCGAGACGGTAATGTATTGCCGAGGATGCTGTGGCACAGGCGATGTCGTAGCCCGAGCCTCCCATGGTCATCTTAAGGAGTTCGTATGGATTCACTTTGGCCCATTGTGAAAGCAGGCTGAGCAGTGTGGAGCTGCTTCCCAGGCCCCAATCGGTATTGAACTCAAGATGGGTCTCAAAGCGGAGGCCTTGTTGGAATGCTGAGGGGTTGAGTTTTCGGACAGCTTTAAGTATCTGGCAGAGCTTGGCGGCTTTGCCAGGATCGTCGGTAGTGATGGCTTCTAGCGTTTCCGGATGGATGGTGGCGGAGAACCAGTGCCCCGAAGGTGTGGATGCGTTCCATTGAAGAGACGGCGAGAGCGTTGCCTCGACGGCCATCGATTGTCCCAACTTGGTAGGCAGGGCCAGGGCGGTGGCGCCATGCAACACCAGATATTCGCCGGTAAGCAGCAGTTTTCCGTGTGCGCTGAAGCTTTTCATTGATGGAGGCTTTTGAGGAATTGTTCCACGGCAGCGTAGGAGACGGTCTTGTCCTTAAAGTACTCTCGTGCCTGCCGTTTGTCCTCATCGGAGGCTTGCAGCTGGTTGAGGATGTTGTTGAGGTGCATCTTCATGTGCCCGGCTTGGATGCCTTTGGTGGTCAGGGAACGCACGGCTGAGAAGTTGTTGGCCAGGCCCATGGTAGCGGCAATCATCATCAGCTCGGGGGCAGTGGGGTTGCCCAGCAGCTCGAGCGACTTCTTGGCCAGGGGGTGCAGGCTGGTGAGGCCACCCACGGTGCCGAGGGCCATAGGCACCTCCAGCTCGAAGTGGAAGATGCCGTCGGTGATGGTGACGGTGGAGAGGCTTTCGTAGTGGCCGTTGCGCGAGGCATAGGTGTGACCCGCGGCCTCCACGGCACGGAAGTCGTTGCCAGTAGCCAAAATCACGGCATCGATGCCGTTGTAGATACCTTTGTTGTGCGTGGTTGCACGGTCGGTGTCGATATGGGCGATGTCGACGGCTTTCTTGAATTTGATGGCAAACTCGGCACCTGTGAGATGCTCATCGATGCCGTCCAGTTGTTCCACGGGACATTCCACCCACACCTTCACCCGACAGTCGGGCGTGTTGTTGGAGAGGATGGTCATGATGATCTCACACTGGCGGAGCTCTTCGGGCAGTTCGTTACGCTCAGCGAAGAAGTCCTGCAAGCTATGCCCAAACTGTTCGAGCACGGTATTGATGAAGTTGGCACCCATCGAGTCGCAGGTGTTGAACTCCACCCTAAGTTGATAGTAATCGGGAATCTTGTCGGTATAGTCGATCAGCTGTATGTCAAGGATGCCGCCTCCGCGTTTCTTCATGTTAGCGGTGATGGTGTCGGTGTCATTCAGCAGGCGTTGCTTGATGGCAGGGAAAAGATTCTCTAGAAGCTCCAAACTGCCTTTCCATCCAAAGTGCACTTGACCCACCTTGCGCACATCGGGCACTTCGGCGTGAAACCCTCCTCGCTCGCCCCAGAACTTGGCGGCGGCGGAAGCGGCAGCCACCACCGAACTCTCTTCGATGACCATCGGGACGATATAGTCTTTCCCATTAATGGTTACATTGGGCGAGATGCCATAAGGCATGATGTAGTTGGTAATGGTATTCTCGCTGAACTCGTCGAACAGCTGTTGCTGTCGTGAGTCGGAGTGCCAGAAACTCTTCAGCAGGCTAATAACCTCGCCGGGATTCTCAAAGTAATTGGCGATAGCTTTCAGCTTCTCTTCCTTGAGGAGCTTGGAGAAACCTTTTTTTATGCGGGAGACCATGGGAGTGGAAAGTTGAAAGTGGAAAGTGGAAAACTATAAGGGACTGAGGGTGGAAGTGGCGTCACAGGCGACGTCTAAGATGGGGTTCCCTTGATAATGGAGCGTAGAGGCGTTCATCACAAAGCCTTCCAAGATGGCGGGTCTCGTAACGGCGACCGAAGCCTCGGAGGCATCTTGGACCACGATGAACATCATTCTGCTGATATAAGTCTGAAGCATGTTCAGGGAACTTGCTTCACTGACTTCCACATTGGCGCCACCCACGACACCACCATAGGTGGTCAGCCGTGAAGCGCCATTCAATTTAACAAACAAAGAGTCTTCGGTGAACCAGCCTTTAAAGACGGAAGCGTCATCGAGTTCGATGTTGCACAATGGGCCATGGAAGTAGCAGTCGACCAGCGTCGAAGCGGAACTCAGTTTCACGTCAGCCCTACCACTGAAATCCCCGCCTTTGCAAGTTGCGGCATCTTCCAGCTCCATCGTCAAGGAAGCCTCGGGGAAATGGCCATCCAAAACGGCACTGACCGCTTCGGAGAGATGGACCTTTTGTAACGAAGGCGTATGGACAGTGGCGTTCATCACGGTGTTGGACGGGATGTTAAGGCTTCTGCTGAAACCGATTTTCAATTCCGAATCCGAATTCGTAACCCGAAGGTATTCTTCCAAGAAAGCGGAATATTCCAGTTCCACAAAGGTGTTTTCATCTTGTATGACGGTGACATGCCATGCGTCGGAAGCGGTGATTTCGTTGATCACAGCGCCTTCGTAGATGGTCTTGCTCATCAAGGTCATGTCGAGGTCCTTGTCACGGCAGGAGGACAGCGTGAATAGAACAACGATTAATAAATACAATATCCTTTTCATTTTCTACCGATGTGGCACCCCGATGGGGTGCGGAGCGTTTTGGGGTTGTTTTTGTTTGTTTTACCGATGTGGCACCCCGATGGGGTGCGGAGCGTTTTGGGGTTGTTAATTATGATGATACGGTTCGTTTTTTAAAATCGTAAATGCTCTATATAACTGCTCAACGAATATTAATCGCACCATCTGATGCGAGAAGGTCATCGGTGAGAGCGACATTTGGGCGTCGGCGCGGTCGTATACCTCTTGTGCGAAGCCGTAAGGGCCACCTATGATGAACACGATGCGCTTTGTTCCCGAAGCAGTCCATTTTTCAATAATTTCTGAAAATTCAACAGAAGTGTATTGTTTTCCTCTTTCATCCAACAAAACCACCTGATCGGAGGGCTGAAGTTGTTGCAGCAGAAGGAAGCTCTCTGCTTTTTTTTGCTGGTCCTCGCTCAGCGTCTTGCGGTTGCGGATATCGGGGATCTCCTTGAGCTCGAACGAGGCGTAATGGCCCAGACGTCCGACATATTTCTTGATGCCGGTCACGAGGTAATCCTCGTCGGTTTTTCCGATGACGAGCAGGAGTATCTTCATGGAAGGATTTGATAATGGTCAATCTCGTATTGGATGGGGTTGCCTGCCACGTAATAGTTCACGTCGCGCAGCATCTTGTCGAAGATATAGTATTGCACCAGCACGAAGTCGCGGTCATCATTAATGAAGGCATACATGCGGTCCACATCGATGTCGCGGTCTTCTTCGGGGATGAGATTAATGGTCTGCACGCGCTTGCTATAGGTTTTCATCGACACTGACTCGCCTTCTTTGTTGACGAGGGTGATGCGGTGCAGGAACTGTGAGTTCAGGATGGAGTCCAAGCGTTGCTGTGGGGTGATGTTGTTGATGAGTGCCTCGAAGCGCACGTCGTTAAACGAGGAGAGCAGGTTAATCACCTTGAGGGTGTCGATAGGCAGCACTTGGTTGTCGCCGAGGCGGGTAAGTTGGTATTGGTGTTTTCCTGTGTTTTCGATGCGGAAGCTGCGCATGGGTTCACCGCCAAATTCGAGGGTGAGTGACTGGATATCGGCGAGTGATTCATGGAAGATGGTGTGGTCGCGCCAGTCGTCGGGATCGGCGGTAAAACGGGTGGAGATATAGCCACGGAAGCCTGGGATATAGACGATATAAGCCTTGTCGGCGCCTTCGCGGAGCATGAAGGTACCGCTGTTGTCCATGGTGGACTCACCTACGTAAAACACTTTGGTACGGGTTTCGTGCGGGAAGAGCTTGATCTTGTTGAAAAGATTAATGCGAGGCACGATCTGATAGACTTCCACCTTGGTGCTACGGCTTGCCATCTGGGTGATGATATTGTCGTGCGAGGCCTTTGACACAGGCATTCTCACACGGACTTTATACAGTGTATAAAACAACTGGTCGATCTTCTTTGGGTGGGCTTTGTAATCGGTGTTAAGGGTCCAACCTGTTTCTGTACGTTCGAGCAAGGTCTCGTTATCCCTGCGGTCAGCGAGATAGACTTTGGTAATGGAGGCGGTGTCCCAGACCTGGAAGTCGGCAGAGTCGCCGCGCAAGGTGGTGAGATAACGGTTATTCCAAATAAGGAGCACTGCAATGGCAATCAGGATGATAGCCAGGATGATGGCGAATTTATTCTTTTTCATTTCAATGTAGCGTATTTCTTTTTTCTGACGAAGGCCATGACAAGACCGAAGAGGATGACTGAGCCCACGGGAACGAGGATGTTGACGAGTTGCCAGCGCAGGCGTTGGTGGACCCTCTTGTCGGGATCGAGGAGGCGTATCTTGAACTCGCGTGAACGGATAGCGATAAGATTCTCTCCCTCAACGAGGTAGCTGATGGCGTTCTCGATGAAATCCTTGTTACCGTAGGTGTTTTGTGTATATTGGTCGTAACCCAAAGGCAAGGGTTTTTTGTTTAGGATGTCTATCTGGTTTCGGATGACGTCGCCGTCGGCCACCACGATCATGGAGGTGGGCACACTCTCGGCAAGGAAATCCATCTCTTTGCTTTCCACAATCTCTGGATTGATACGATTTGCATAAAGCGACGGGAAGGTGCCTTTAAGCAGGTAAGCCACGTTCTGGCTCCGTTGTGGGAACATCCGTTTGTCGGGACTCTGGCGCAGCATGGCGAGGCTGATGAACACTGGGGTTCCCGAGACCTTGGTATAGTCGGAGGTCATCAGAAGAGGGGTCTTCACGATGTTGCCGTCAGAGGTGGTAGCGTCGATGGAGCTCACGAAGTCCATCTTCACGGCGTTGAGGTGGCGTACCATCGGATGGTTTGACGCTGCTTGTGCCAGCGGGAAATAGAACCAGCGGTAGAACTCAAGTTGGGCTTGGCCTGCCACTTGGCCGGTGCGGACGGGCAGTGCGGCGCAGTTCATGTCGAGCAGTAGGTTGTGGTTGAGTCGCACACCATAGCGGAACAGCATGTCCTCGAGATTCACATCCTGATCCACGCCGACCGTCGATTCCTGTGAGGTGAGGCTATCCATGGTGGCATAAACGGGTTCCACGAGCCACAGCACCTTGCCACCGTGCATGATGTATTGGTCGAGGAGGAACTTGTCGCGCTCGTCAAAAGGCTCCGTAGGTTTGGCGATGACCAAGGCGTCGAACTTGATTTTGGCGTGCAACTCCCCTTTCGAGTCCTCGTAACGTTCTATCAAGGCATCCACCTTGCCTGCTATCTCGCCGCGGGTGACATGATAGTTCTTCTTGAGGGACTGGGTGATGTCCCATACGTCGTTTTCGTCAAGCTCGCCATGGCCTTCGATGAAGCCAATGCTAGGCTTTTGGGCGCGGGTCACCTTGACAACGGCATCGAGCAGACGGTATTCAAGGTTCTGCATCGAGGCGTTGAGGGCTTCCTCGTCAGACAAACCGATTTGGTTCTCAAGTAAGTCGATGGCAATTTCCGTATCATTACGATAGCTCACCAAGGCACCAGGCCAGATGACCCTTTGGCTGCTGCTGCCGTCAGGGTTCTGCTCGATGAGGTTGGTGGGGTTCAATCCCTGTTGGTAGAGCGTCTGATAGGTCTCGGCAAGCTCGTTCGGGTCGGAATCGGCGGAGGGATTGATGAATTCGTAGTCGATATATTTTGAATAAGCCCTGAACTCATCGAGCATCTCCTTGGTCTCCCGGCGTAGTTTCTTGAAGCCGGCAGGGAACTCACCTTCGAGATAGACTTTGAAATAGACATAGTCATCGAGGTTGCGGAGGGTTTCCTTGGTTGTATCGGACAGGGTATAGCGCTTTTCGGCGGTGAGGTCGAAACGGGTGAACACAAACGAGCCAATGGTGTTGACGGCACCGATGATGACCAAGGTGACAAGGAATGTCGTCAGCCATTTGCGGCTGGCCAACACCAGTTTGGTCATGCAGAGGAAGACCGCTATCACGCTCAGGAAATAGAGCACATCACGGGTATCTACCACACCACGGCTGATGGAACTGTAATGCGCCGCCATGCCCAGCCGCTGGATGAAGAGGTCGATGGGACCGAAGAGTGAAAGTGAATAAATCAGCTCAAAACCGATATACATAAATCCACAAAGGAACACGGCCAGGATAAATGCCAAGATCTGGTTGTTGGTGATGGAGGAACAGAAGACGCCTATGGAGACGAAGCTGGCGCTCAGCAAGAACAGTCCGATGTAGGAGCCCAGGATGCCTCCCGTGTCGAGGTTACCCATCGGGAAACCTAGTCGATACACCGAAAAATAATACACGGCGGTGGGAATCAAGGCCAGAAGCACCAGTACGACACTGGCGAGGAACTTCGCTACTATGATCTGCCAATCCGAAAGGGGTTTGGTGGCCAGCATCTCGATGGTGCCGGTACGGTTTTCCTCGGCAAAGCTGCGCATGGTGACCGCCGGAACGAGGAACAGAAACACCCATGGCGCCAGGATGAAGAGTCCGTCGAGGTTGGCATAGCCGTAACTGAGCAGGTTGAAGTCGCTTTGGAACACCCACAAAAACAGTCCCGTAATCAGCAGAAACACCACGATGACCATGATGCCGATCAGGGAACTCAAAAAATTGTTTATCTCTTTCTTAAAAAGTGCGTACATTCCTAATGGGGATTAAACTTGCAAAAATACAAATTTTTCCTTGCTCTCGTTTTATTTTTGTAGCTTTGCACTTCAATTGAACGAAGGACATGCCGATACCGAGAGAGACCGTTGACCTGATTTTGCAGACCGCCCGCATCGAGGAGGTGGTCGGCGAGTTCGTGACGCTCAAGAAGCGCGGTGCGAACCTATGGGGCAACTGTCCTTTCCATAACGAGAAAACACCGTCCTTTAGTGTCAACCCGGCCCGTAATATTTTCAAATGTTTCGGCTGCGGCAAGGGCGGCGACTCGGCCAGGTTTCTGATGGAGCACGAACACCTCACCTACCCTGAGGCCTTACGCTATCTCGCCAAGAAATACAACATCCCCATCGAGGAGAAGGAACTCACACCCGAGGAACAGATGGCCCAGACCGAGCGCGAGAAGATGTTCAACATCAACGCTTTCGCCAACAAATACTTCACCGACACGCTTTGGAATACCGACGAGGGCAAGTCGGTGGGTCTGGAGTATTTCCGCGAGCGCGGCTTCCTCAACCCCATCATCGAACGTTTCCAATTGGGCTACAGTCCATCGAAATGGGAAGCCTTCACCGACTACGCCAAACAAAATGGTTACAACCCTGAGTTTCTAGAGAAAGTGGGGTTCTCCATCAAACGACAGAACGGTGAGTATTACGACCGTTACCATGGCCGTGTGATGTTTCCCATCCACAACCTCACCGGTAAAGTCATCGGCTTCGGCGGACGCATCCTTCAGTCCGACCCCGAGAAAAAACTGGCCAAATACCAAAACTCCCCGGAATCGGAGATCTACCAAAAGAAAGAGACCCTTTACGGTATCTATTTCGCCAAGAGCGCCATCGTCAACAAGGACGAGTGCATCCTGGTGGAAGGTTATTTCGACGTGCTGCGCATGCACCAACTCGGCATTGAGAATGTCGTAGCCAGCTCTGGAACGTCTCTTACAATTGAACAGATTCGTTTAGTAAAACGATACACACGAAATATCACCATGCTCTATGACGGCGATGCTGCCGGACTTCATGCCGCCTTGCGCGGCACCGACATGATCCTCGCCGAGGGCATGAACGTGCGTGTGGTGGTGCTGCCTCCCGAACACGACCCCGACAGCTTCGGCAAGGACTATCCTACCGATGTGGTCGTCAGCTACCTGAGCAATAACGCCAAGGACTTCGTGCGTTTCAAGACTGAGTTGCTGCTCAAGGATGCCGCCAACGACCCCATCAAGAAGGGTCAGGTGGTACGCAGTGTGGTGGAGACCATCTCGGTGGTGCCCGACCCCATCTTCCGTATCGCCTACGTCAAGGAGACCAGCCGACAGCTTGACATGCCTGAGGAGACCCTGATGACCGAGCTCAACAAGATGCTCAGGGCCAAGTTCAAGAAGTCGCTCGGTGTCGAAGGCGAGGTCATCCCCGACGAGCCTGTGGTCAGTCCACCTCAAGAACAACCCGAAGAGGAGACGCTGCCCGTCGGCTTCTATCAGGAACGAGAGCTGGTGAAGCTGTTGTTGTTGTATGGCTCCGAAATGCTCGTGAACCGATACACCAACGAGGAAGGCGAAACAGTTGAAGAGCAGGAGAGTGTGGCCCAGATGATCGTCGACGACCTCATCAACGACGAGATCACCTTCATCGACCCGGTCAACCGTATCGTCTTCGACGCCTTTGATCATGCTCTCGACACGGAGGAACTGCCCAACGACCAGTATTTCACCAGTCACGAAAACGAACAGGTGGCCCAGTTGGCCATCGACTTGCTGACTTCACCCTACAAGCTTGACCAATGGGAGAAGCACGGCATCTTCGTGAAACGCGAGGAAGACATGCTGATGACAGCGGTGAAAAGTGCCTTGCTACGCTACAAGGACCAAATCATCGACTCCAAGCGCAAAGAGATCGAAAAACAGTTAAAAGAAGAACAAGACCCTGACAATCAGTTGATTTTGTTAAAAAAGAAAAAACACTGGGACGACCTGCGGGTACAGATCAACAAAGTTTTGGGTATAGTAATCGCAAAATAATAAATCGAGATACAAATGGCAATTTTCAACAACCGAAAGAGATGGCGTGTGCCGGCGGGTCAGGAACCCACCGAGCTCGACCGCAAAGTGATGTTTTATGAGAAACAAGGCGCCTTGGTGCCGAAACGCAACCTGATACGCACCCCAGAGCAGATCGAGGGAATTCGCAAGAGCGGAGTCATCAACACCGCCATCCTTGACCTTGTGGGTGAACGAATCCATGCTGGCATGAGCACCTTGGAAATCGACAAACTCGTGTACGACTACACCATCGAGCATGGTGCCATCCCTGCTTGTCTTGGCTACGAGGGCTTTCCAAAGAGCGTGTGCACCTCTATCAACGAAGTGGTGTGCCACGGCATCCCCTCGGCCAACGAAATCCTGAAGGAAGGCGACATCATTAATGTGGACTGCACCACCATCCTCGACGGCTATTATGCCGATGCTTCACGCATGTTCATCATCGGCGAGACCACCCCGCGCAAGAAGCAGCTGGTGGAGGTCGCCAAGGAATGTCTTGAAATCGGCATGGAGGCAGCCAAGCCTTTCAGCTTTGTGGGCGACATCGGCAACGCCATCGAGCGTCACGCCCATAAATACGGTTTCAGTGTGGTGCGCGACCTCTGCGGGCACGGTGTGGGAGTGAAGTTCCACGATGAGCCCGAGGTGCTGCACTATGGCCGCAAAGGCACCGGAATGCTACTGGTCCCTGGCATGGTGTTCACCATCGAGCCGATGATCAACATGGGCACATGGAAGGTGTTTATAGACAGCGACGACGGCTGGACCGTCGTCACTGAAGACGAGCTACCTTCCGCTCAGTGGGAGCATACGTTGCTCATGACTGAAACGGGAGTGGAAGTGTTAACGCATTAATGCGGAATCAATAATTAGAGAAAACGGACCCGGGATGGCGTTTCATGCTGACAGGCTTTGATTTGGCGCCACGGGTCTCTGTGCTGTAACGCACCATGCGGGCCTTCTCAACGTAAATCACACTGTATCCCTCTTCCACGGTCACATCGTATTGGTTCACGTAATCAAAAGTCTTTTCATCGATGAAGTCAATCTCCATGCGATAGGTGAAAGGATGGGTCACCTTCATGTTCATGTAGAGAATCTTCTCATCGGAATCGTAAGAATAGGTGTATTGGGTGATCAGTGTGGTATCTGGACAGATGATGGTGTCGAGGATGGTGTCGCCCTCGATGATATCTGAAAGAACCAATGTATCGCGGCTACGGTCGCGCATTTCACCGGTCTTATCAGCCCTGAAAACGAGGTCGATTCCGTCAGACATGTCGCCAGGAGTGAAATGGTAGGTCTCCATGGTGGCCTCGATGGGATTTCCCCAATAGTCAACATTGTAGTAATCGATACGCTCCACGCCCCAGGTGCCGACGAAAGCCGAATAATCTTTTCCGCAAGAAGCCAAAACGACGGCAAGCATCATAACGGCGGTTAAAATGGACAGTTTCTTCATTATTTCAAGATTTTAGGTTACAGTTGGCAAAAATAGTTATTTTTGCATATAAAATAAGCTTTGATGAGACGTTTTTTTATTCTTTGGACCCTTTTGCTCCTGCTGGGAACTGCACTCAGCGGCCAGGAGACCATCACCGTGATGCAGTACAATCTGCTGGAATACGGCAACTACCAGAGCGGTTTTGCCGATTGCTACGAGACCAACAACAACACGCAACGCAAGGACGAATGCATCCGCACTTTGATGGATTATGTGAAGCCCGACATCCTCACCGTATGTGAGTTTGGTGCGACACAGGCCCTGCTCGACAACTTCATGCGCCACAACCTGCCTGACTATTGGCAGTCCGACGACATCATCAACTACGCCCATAGCAACATCATCAACCACATCTTCTACGATTCCCGCAAGATGGCATTGAAGAAGCATGTGGCGCTTCGCACCAATCCCCGCGACACCGACGTGTATGAATTGTACATGAAAACGCCCAGTCTGGTGGCTGGCGACACCATCAAGTTGGTCTGTATCGTGGCCCATCCCAAGGCGGGCATGAACTATCAATCCGAACGCCGTGCCTTGATGCAGGTGGCCATGGACTACGTGAACACACATTATGCCGACGACAACGTGCTGATCATGGGCGATTTCAACATGTATCGGGCCAGCGAGACCGGATATCAGCTACTCACTCGGACCTACAGCAATCCCAACGTGCTGTTTGTGGATCCTTTGGCCAATGCCGGTGGCGTGGGCGAGTGGAACAGCAACATCCAGTTCGCTCCCTTCCACACCCAATCCACGCGAAGGTATTCCGATGAATGCTTCTCGAGCGGCGGTTTGGACGACCGTTTCGACTTCATCCTGATGTCGGACGAGATCTACATGGGCTTCAACAGAATCAAATACCTTAACGAATCTTTCCATGCTGTGGGCAACGACGGGCGGCATTTCGACCAGAGCATCGACCAAAACGGCAACGATGCGGTGCCTCCTGTCGTGGCCGAGGCTTTGTTCGACGGTTCTGACCATCTGCCCGTGACGATGAAACTCTCCGTTTTCGCCCATCTGGATGTGGACGAACACCTTGGAGAAAGCTTTTTGGTTTATCCCAATCCCGCTGACAACCAGATAAGCGTCACCATCAACGGGGATTATCGTATCACCAATGTCTTCGGGCAGATTATGTTGACTGGCCATGAAAGCCAAAATATCGACGTCTCGTGTTTGGCTTCGGGGGTGTATTTCCTAAACGTTGACGGGATCATCCGGAAATTCATCAAACGATAATAATAGTATTAATTAATATTTTCACTATAATAAATAAATAATTTTCCATTATTTTATTTTTATATTGAATAATACTATTATCTTTGTGGCGAATATTTAAACCACACAACATGGAGAAGAAAAACCCTATTGAAGAAGCCCGACGTTATGTGGATAACGCCAATGAAACACTTGTCGAAAACGGTGAATACGACGCTTCCCTCCATCGGTATAATGATCGGAAATACGTTCGTGCCGCCGGCCATTACCTTTGGCATGCTGTTCTCCTCATGCTTGATGCTGTCTTTCATGTCAGAAAAGACCGCCGTACCCGCGTAGACATCGATGCTTACCGTGACGCTGTGCGAAAGCGCGACCTAAAATTACTCACCTTGGTCAATGACAGCTACGAAATCCTTCACCTACAGATGGGCTATGATGGTGTTCAGCGCAAAGCCACCTGTGATGATGGCTTCCGTCTTGCCAATGAGATCATCAACCGCTGTGCGGTGATGTTGTCAGCTGCTTGACGGACTATTCCACCAAAAGGACCAAGCCCTTCAGATAAGCCCCTTCTGGATGGTAGATGTTGATGGGATGGTCGGCTGGCTGCGAGAGCTGATAAAGGATGCGCACATTGCGTCCGACCTCAATGGCAGCGGCTGTAACGATGCTTTGGAACATGCCCTTGTCGATGGCTTGCGAACAGCTGAATGTGAACAGCAGCCCCCCTTTGGCAATGCGACGGATGGCCTCTGCATTGATGAAACGATAGCCTTGCAATCCGCGATGACGGTCCTGATGTCGCTTGGCAAACGCCGGTGGATCCAAGATGATCATGTCAAAATCATTTTCATTAATCTCTTTGACATAATCCTTCATGTCGCTTACCAGACAAGGATTGTCTTCCACCGAGAAGCCGTTCAAGTTCAAGTTGACCGCCGCCACATCCAAAGCCTTTTGCGAGGCATCCACCGTGACGACCCGTTGGGCGCCGCCTTTCAAAGCGGCCACCGAGAAACCTCCCGTGTAGCCGAAGGCATTCAGCACCTTCTTCCCTTTGGCCAGTTGCCGCACCAGCTCGCGGTTCTCACGTTGGTCGAGGAAAAATCCCGTTTTTTGGCCGTTCTCCCAGTCGATATGATAGCGGCAATCGTTTTCCAGCAGGTCTTCTTCGACATGTTCCCCCAGCAGGTAACCATCGTCAACGGCATCTTCCTTGCCCATGCGACGCATTGCTTCGGCGCTTTTGTTGTAAACGGACTTCAATTCCAGATCAGGTATCAGCTTCAAAGCCCTGACAATCTCTTTCAGATGCAGTGCCATGCCTTCTGTTTGCGCCTGTACCACGGCGGTATGTCCGTAAATATCGATGATGAGCCCTGGAAGGCCATCGCCCTCCGAATGGGCCAAACGATAGCAATTGGTGTTGGGATTGCCCACCAAACCCATGCTACGCCGTACCTCAAGGGCGCGTTGCAGCTTGTCCAAAAAGAACCACTCGTCGATCTTGCGGTTGTCGAAACACAATAGTTTCACAGCGATGCTGTCCGACTCACAAAAACCAGTACCGAGGATGTTTCCCGAATGGTCGGTCACTGTTACGGTATCACCTGCCTGAAGGCCTTCGGGACCCTCTTCGATGGCTCCTGAGAAGACCCAGGGGTGGAAGCGGCGTGCAGCATCTTCTTTTCCTTTCAAAAGGCGTATGACGGGATAAAGGGGAGTTTCTTTCATGAGAATGAGTTTTTGCAAAAATACGAAAATGAATTATTTTTGCAGTACAAAAAAAACAAACATCATGAGCGACAACACCTTCACCTTGAGCGGTCAGATCATCGATTTGGTTCAATCCCGCATTTTTCCAGGGGCCATCACGGTCCAAGACGGCAAGATAGCTGAAATCACCGAATTGTCTTCAGCGGAGATGCGTTACATCATGCCGGGCTTCGTTGATGCCCACATTCACATTGAGAGCTCCATGGTGCCTCCGACGGAATTTGCCCGCATGGCGGTGTGCCACGGAACGGTGGCCACGGTGAGCGACCCTCACGAGATTGCGAATGTAATGGGTGTTGAAGGTATCGACTATATGATTAAAAGCGGGAGACGGGGACATTTCAAATTCTATTTCGGTGCCCCTAGCTGTGTGCCGGCCACCCCGTTTGAGACCTCGGGATGCACCCTCGACGCCGATGCCATCGAACAACTGATGGCACGGGACGACATCTATTATCTGGCTGAGATGATGAACTATCCAGGCGTGTTAGCCGAACTCCCTGACGTGATGAAGAAACTGGAAGCCGCCAAGAAGCATGGCAAGCCCATCGACGGACATGCGCCGATGGTCATGGGCGACGACATCCGCAAATACATCGGCTCGGGCATCAGCACTGACCACGAATGCTATGTCCTCGAGGATGCCGTTGAGAAAATCCAGTTGGGCATGAAAATCCTTATCCGTGAAGGCAGTGCGGCGAAAAACTTCGAGACCCTCATCCCTCTGATGGCCAAACACCCGGAGATGCTCATGTTCTGTTCCGACGACAAACACCCCAACGACCTGATCAAAGGCCATATCAACCTGATGGTGAAACGCGCCTTACAAAAAGGCTATAAGCTCATGGACGTGCTTCGGGCCGCTTCGCTCAATACCGTAAGGCATTATCATCTCGATGTGGGTCTGTTGCAAGCGGGTGACGATGCCGATTTCATCGTGGTGGACAACCTCAACGACTTCAATGTGATGCAGACCTATATCAAAGGCCGTATGATGGCAGAAAACGGTATTTCGCTGGTGCAGTGGCGAAAGGAAGAAGCCATCAACAATTTCCACGCTTCGCATATCGAAGCGGAGGCATTGAAGGTTCCCTACCAAGGTCGACAAATCAAGGTCATTGCCAGCGTGGACAACAACTTGATCACCAACACCATCATCGCCACACCCAAGGTGGTTGACGGCAACATCGTCAGCGACACCTCACGAGACATCCTCAAGATGGTGGTGCTCAACCGATACCAACAGGCGCCGCCTGCCATCGCTTTCATTAATAATTTCGGATTGAAACACGGGGCCATTGCCACTTCGGTGGCGCATGACAGCCATAATATCGTGGCAGTAGGGTGTACCGACGAGGAAATCGCCCGAGCCATCAATCTTTTGGTTGAGACCAAGGGCGGCATGGTGGCATGCAGCGACACGGAGTTTGCCTTGCTGCCTTTGCCTGTGGCCGGCTTAATGAGTCTGGAGGATGGTTGGCGGGTTGCCGAGGATTATGAGCGTGCCGACAGACTGGCCCATGAGTTCGGTTGCACCCTTTACAGTCCTTTCATGACACTCTCGTTCATGGCGTTGTTGGTCATTCCTGAATTGAAGTTGAGCGACAAGGGATTGTTTGATGTCACGCATTTTGGGTTTACCTCGTTAACCATTTAGTTACTAATAAAAGTTACAAATAAAAAAGGGTGGCCAATTGGCCACCCTTTTTTCGTTCAAGCGAACTTGTCAATTACTTGACAACCGTCACGCGTTTCACGCTTACACCGTTTTCAGTGTTGACACGGATCAGGTAGAGACCGGCCTTGTATTGGCCAAGGTTCAGCTGCATCATGTCAGCATTGACGTCGGCGTCATAGACGACCTGGCCGAGGGTGTTGACCACAGTGATGTGGTTCATACCTTGAGCCTCGATGGTCACCATGCCGTAAGTCGGGTTCGGGTAGAGGTTGTCAACAACATCGTTTTCAACAATGCTGGTGTAGTTGACAGTAGCGCATTCGGGGCAAGACATGGCCCAGAGGGTCACATCAGGTTCGCCACCGTAGATCACTCTCACGCAGTACTCGTGTTCGCCGATTTCCATACCTTCGTCAACATAGCTGTTGGTACCAGCTTCGTCGCCGAGGAAGAGGGCGATAACTTCGCCGTCACGGAGCAGGACGGAACCCATGATACCTTCAACAGGAGTCGGAGGAGGAGTGACACCAGCTTCGAGCTCGTAGATACCGACGAGGTTAGGATCTTGCTGTGAGTTACCAAACCAGCAGAGCTTACCACCGTAGTTGCCGATGAAGCAACCGCCAGCGATACCATTGAATCCAGGAGTGACTGCGAAGTCGAAGACAGGACCAGAGATGGTGTTGGTGGCGATATTGTAGTCAAAGACTTTAGCATCGCTGTTGGGCTGGCTGAACAGGAAGAGGTGTTCAACACCGTCTTGATCCTTGTAGTAAGCCGAGCCGTAAGCGCTGGTCGGAGCGGCGCCGTTCTGGACGACATTACCGCTACGATCGTACAGGGCCAAAGTTGACCAGTTACCACACCAGAAGCCATCACGTTCAGGATCGTAGGAGATGTGACGTGAGGTGCAGCCAGAGAAGTTCATGGTGCCCACCATGGTCTTGTTGGCGAGGTCAAGGATGAAGATCTGAGCACCGCCAGAAGTACCATAGAAGTAGTCGCCGTCAGAGGTGAGGTCGCGGATGCCAGTGGCGCCAGCGATGTCGAAGCCTTCAACGAAGTTGCCTTCGAGGTCATACTTGTAGAAGGTGTGACCACCGGTAGGAGTGGCTTGCCAGCTTGCGGTGTAGATGAAGTTACCATCGGTAGCGACGGCCTGCTGACCAGCGCTAGTGCCGGTGAACGAAGCAACGAGATCCCACATGGCGCGGTTGCCCTTGCCAGGAGCGGCGAGTTCGATGTCGTCGACATCCAAGATGAACTGGTCACTGCAGTTGAAGTGACGGATGGCGATGTACTTCTGGCCAGCATAGGCGCTGAGGTCGACGCTGTAGTTGTACCAGT
>JAEEGH010005128.1_pt1 | contig 33130 bp, 28 predicted proteins | sample 9134181 | NCBI WGS metagenome assembly JAEEGH01 (sample SAMN16246544, study PRJNA631951) | gut metagenome | biome: gut microbiome; feature: rumen; material: DP-attached | host: Bos | place: Iran: Karaj | collected 2018-10
TATGCTGTAGTCGTTTGGTCGTCTATGCAAGCGAGCTTGCCTACCCGCCCAACCGCCTGCATCATCACTCTGCGAGTGACTGCCAACCTCGGACATAAACCTAAAAAAACAGTAGATCACTTCATCGCTAATCATTAACCAATGACCGCCGTTTACCGTTCATCATTCGCCTTTGACCATTACAATGGATTCTTCGGTTAATTTAGGTTTATTGCTGCTTGTGGTTGCGCCTCGAAGAGGTGAGGATTAGATTGATAAGTGGCACGTCAAATTTATTTGAAAGTGCCGCTTAGCAAGCTAATACTCACGTGCGTAGCACGGCAACCACGAGCAGGGTTTTATAGGTTTTTGTTAAATAACGCCCCGTTTACCCAAGCTCTGCGTCGCAAACCATCCACAAGTACGATCGCATGGTCTTCTTGCCGTTCGCGTTGTCCTTCTGGGCATTGAAGGCTGCCAAGTCACCTGCGATCTTCGTCAGGTCTTGCTTACGTGCCTGCACCATACGTGCCACCGTCGCGAAACGCGTGCGCTGTGCCTGCTCATCCGCAGTAACAGGGGTGGAACGCTTCACTTTCTTGCGCAGATACAAGCGGTTACAATTAGGGTTCGTGGTTGCTGCCGTGCGGTGCGTGCCAAGCAGCATCTTCGCGCAGCTGTGTTGGGGATTCGTTCCCGGTTTACTCAATGCACCGGATACACTATCGATTCCGGCACTCCATTCTACTTTTGCCATTGTTGTTTAGGTTTAAATTGTTAGACATTAATTTTTGTTGTGTGCTCGGGGCGTAAGCGCCGAGTTTTACCCTCCAATAGGATCACCACTGGCGTCGTACTGGTCGTTCAGCTTTTTCATCGCGTACCCGAACAGCGAACCGATCTTCGTCTGACGCTTGTACTCAGCCACCAACTGAGTCTTTTGCTCGCTCGTGCCTGCCAAGATAGCCCGCACTGCCGCTGCAACCTTTGCAAAACGCGCTTTCGCTGCCGTCTGCTCTGCCGATGCCGGCTTCGTGGACGGGTTACACAACTTGCCGCTGTACACTACACCGGTCTGTTTGTTCGTGCGGAAGTACACATCACTGTGCATGCACACTTTCTTGCTCATGCTCTCCACAAGAGCCATTGGTTTAATCTTTGCCATAATAGTTAAAGTTTAGGTTTAATGGTTTATTTTGTCTGTTAACCCGGCATGTTATGCCGGTCTTTCTTCCCATATCGCTCGATGAATAGCTCCCGTGCCGCTTTCCGTGCCGGTGTATCCACCCATTTCCTCGGACACCGTTGCACAATCTGCTGCCCTCGGTACATCCTAAAGTAGTACCCGTCCTTCCTCAGCGCCCCTCTCAGCGTCTCTATCGGTATAATCAGTTCTGCTTTCATTTTTCTATGATTTTATAAGATTCTTTTTATTGCGCCGGATACTATCCGGCATCTTCTGCTGTTTGATTGCAGCCGAACGCAATCGCATCTCGTTCGCATTACGGACATCACCGTACCATCCCTATTGGGGTCCCCGACGAGCGGACTTCTGTGCGATGCCTTGCCGAACGCGTCTTGCCCCTCTATATAGTAGTCATTTTGCTATAGCCTTCAGTCTCTCAATTGCACGCTTAAGATACAGATGTACAGTCGGTTGAGAAATTTTCAGGTTGCGCGAAATCTCGGTCTCATTCAAGCCTTTTCGATATAATCGTAGTATCTTTAATGTTCGTTCGTGATTCCGTTCACCTTTCTGTGGATGTTGGCTGTAGTTCCGTATTAGCCTATCCAGACGTTTGCTTACATCTTCGCGGTACTCGGGGTCATCCTCAACGGCTCTGTCGTACTTGAGCATGTGCGTGTTATCGTGGCAGTCGTAATGGCTCTCGTGCTCATCGTTACGCGTCAGCAGGTTCTCATATACGCCTACGAATGCACTCACAAAATCCTCGATCTTCTCTTGCTGTGATTTTTCGTAAAGTTCAATGTACGCGTCATGCAATAAATCTTCGTCATAGATCTTTTTACGATTGAGCACTTTTTCAATGTTTTTCTCATATCGGAGATACATCTCTCCATATTTCTTTTCTGGCATAATTCTTAATTTTTAATTGTTGTTAATTTTTGACTTTTACTCCATTGTCATTTTGCACTTCGCTCGCATGGTTGCGAGCGGGGTATGCTGGTATATTTGTTGTGTGCTCGCGGCGTCAGACGTGAGAATCCCGTTCTTTCCACGCGACCATCACGCGATCATCTTCCAATGACTACCCAATCATCCGCCTACATCCATCTCGCCTCCTCATAGTAGCCATAATCCCACCATCGCCGCTCATAGTCGCACCGCTCATCCGTTTCTTCGTAGTACTCTTCTTCATAGTACTCTTCTTCGTAATATTGCTCGTGTATCATATCTCAAATTTTTGCGGGTTTAACATATTGTGTGCCTTAACGTCTTCTGCCTTGTACAGTCCTCGCTGACCGTTATAGACGGCAAAATAATAGTCGCATCCTCTCGGCAACGCACGTCCGTTGTAGTTGGTAGGCTCGGGCAGTGGTGTCGCGGTCTGTCTGACCGGTTCCAGTCCCGGTTCGGGAAAATCCTGAATCCAAAAGAACGGATTGCGGTTTAGTGGCGCACCTTGTGTCTTGAGGTGCTCAATCATTGCATTACGTGCCTGCGCAGAGCGCTTGATCCAAAGGTCGCGCGAACATTTCTGCCGGTTGTCGAATCTCTCTGCCGGGCGGAACAGTGTCCAAAAGTCCCGGAACTGTTCGTAGATATCTGTTGTGTCCATAGTCCAAATTTAATAATCAAAAAAGAAAGTCCGTCCCTCCGTCCATTGTCTATCGTCTTTTGTCCTGCGTCCAAAGTCCGTTGTCCTTTACGCGCGCATGTTGGACTATGGACTGGAGACTATGGACTTTCTTTTTTTATTTTCTTTTTTGCTTCTTTTTTCTTTGTTTGTTTTCTTTCTTTAGATTCTTCCATTGCGCCGGATACTATCCGGCTCAACGCATTGCGTTGACTCTCGTCGGTTGATAGACCTACGTAGCGACCTCCTGTTATGGGGTCCCCGACACAACTTGTTGTGGTGGGGAGAGCGAAGGCAATGAGGCGCTTTATGCCGCCAAGCGGCATCCGTTAGCCTCATTTGCCGAACGCGATTTAGGGGGCCGGGGGGTGTCGCCAAGTAGGTGCTATCACCGGCGATATCCTTCTACGCCATGATGGCGACGGTGAAGCCGTGCTTGATGGACTCGGAGTCGGGGTACTTTTTGGCGAGTTTCTCCGCTTTGCGTTTGAGGTCGGCACGTGCATCCTTGACATCGTCTTGCAGCTGCTCGTACATGTCGTGCAGACGCTTGTAATATTCAAGGTCGTCGTCCTGGATCTGGGTGTTGAGATGCCAGGTGTAGGACTTGGGGCGTTGCACGCGGATATGGAAGCCGTTGTACTCGATGATGCCGGTGAACGTACGGGGTAATCCGCGCTGGCGGATGAGTTCGCGCACGGCTTGTTCTACTTGCGGGCGCAGGGCGTCGATGGTAGCGTCGTTCTCGTTGGCTGCTGTGATGGCTGCAAACATTTGGTCAATGACCGAAAAATCAATTGTTGTTTTCATTGTTGCGAAATTTTTGTGCTCGGTCAGGTATGCGAGTGGCCACTCATTGCACGTGCGAGTCACACTCAACTTCGCGGGGGTTAATTTATTCTACACGGATTTTCACAGATTTTCACGGAGGGAAGAAGCTTTCCGTGCTTTTCCGTGTTATTCCGTGTTCGTTCACTTGTCCTTCGCTCTCGAAAGACGGTGCAAAAGTACAACAAAAAAATGAGACCCGCAAATTTTGGTCTCAGATTCCGTAACGTTCCGTAAAACGCTCCGTAAAAACACGGTAAATTGTATGATTTACGGAGGAATTTCTCCGTAACATTCCGTAAATAAAAAACAAAAGAGACGAGCATTGCTGCTCGCCTCAGATGTCATATGGATAGATATTGTCACACTGCCGACATTAGAATAAGTCTGCGTGTGTTCCTGTTTGCAAAAAGAGTAATGTGAGTTGATTGTTGTCTTGCTCCCATGTCATCAGCCAGTTAGGCTGGATGTGGCACTCCCATATTCCTCGCATATCTCCGTCTAATTTATGTGGGCGATACTCCTTAGGCAAAGTGCCGGTCTCCTTGAGGATATCCATAGCATCAGTGATGAGCTTCATATTAAGCCCACGTTTGATACACCGGCGGAAATCTTTCTTGAACTGGTTAGAGATGATTACGCTGTATTCCATAATCTACAATCCCATTTCTTTGTAAAAGTCTTGCAGCGAATCATATCGTGTCACGCGACCATTCTTTACGTCATCCATAGCAGCACGAAATCCCGCAGTACGTCTAATGTCGTATTGCTCCTCTTTCTGTACAGGCTCAATGAGCCAACCCATAGCCTTCGCGATTCCCTTGAACCGTTTGGTATCAATCTTCGGTACAGAAACAGTAAACATATTAGGTCTTACAATTGCTTCCATAATACACTGTTTTTCAAATTTGGCTGCAAAGTTACGAAAAAAAATTGTATTTTGCAAATAAATTGGCTAAAAAGTGAGGTTTTTCTAAATATTGCATGAAAAAAAGCACAATCCTACTTGGCTTTGCGACGTGCATAGCTAAAATCGTCTGCTGTAAATACATATTTCGGCGCGGCAAACGGATTGATCAGTTCGGCTTTGCGGGCATCATTGACGTTACTGAGCACGATATACCCGCATGTCTCCAATGCCCTGATCCGCCGGCATGCATCGGCTTTGCTGGAGGCGAGGTTGATGGCATCATGCAGGTTCTTTTCGATGATGTCGGCAGCAAACCGCTCCGTACAGAAGAACGAGGTATTAACCGGCTCGATGTCCTCTGCTGGGGTTTGTGGCTGTTTGTGCGTTTCAGCGGTTGTCGGCTGGGTGTAATTGATATTGTTTGTCGTATTATTGAATGTGCAGCCGTTATAGACGGGTGCGTTGTATTGGATGTACTGATTATTCTGTTGGTTTTCCATTTCTTTGATTTGATTTTGCAGTTGTTGTTTGTCGTTGATGAGTTGTTGTGCTTGTTGTCTGAGGTCGGTGAGTTCCGCCATCATGTCGGTCATGAAGTCCTGTTCCTCGAAGTGCCGTTCACTATTGCGCAGGAATCGCTCGTACAGGTTCATTCCCTCGTAAAAATCCTCGTTGCGGTCTTCGAGCAGTATGCTCCGGCAGTGCCGTGCCCGCATGCCATCCGTGCGGTCGAGCATGGCGGCGAGAGTGATGAGGGTGATGGCCATCAGTTGGCGGTCTCTGCCAATGCTGTCATACACCATCATATCGTACTCTATCCGGTCGCCGCTGCACTGTGTACCGAACATATACGCTGCCAGATAATGGGCGGTGTTCATCACGCGCAGTACGGGGATCTCGAAGTTCTGCCCGATGCTGAACAAATGGCACTGCATGCCGTTAAGCCCCTCGATGAGGAGCTCGTCAGCAGGAAAATCGCAGCACAGATCGACAATGCTGCTGCGGTCATGGTAATATGGCAGATGACTCAATCGCATAGGTGATCAGTTTTCGGCATCTCGCCGAAATGGGGTCCCCGACACATGCCAACGGAGTGCTTGTGGCGGGGAGAGCGGAGGCAATTGTGCGCTTTATGCCACCCGTGGCATCCGTTAGCACAATTTGCCGAACGCGACTGCAAAGGTATAAAAAAGTTCTGAAAATTGCAAGTTTTTTTGCAGAAATTTTACTTGCAAAATTAAGATTGTTTTTACGCGTTGATACACATATCGTTACGAGCCTCACGGAGCCCGATTTTGGACATGTGAAAAAATTTTGCATTTTTTTGCCAAAAAATTTGCAAATATCGAACCATGTGACAATCAGAGTGTTACAGGGGAGTCGGATGGCAAAAATTGGCGCAAATTGTCGTAAATGGTTGATTTATTGAGTTCATTGCAATAATGGGGATTTTCTCATTCATGTCATCCGGCGTTTCCCTGACGACTTTATGTTCCAACTCTCCAAAGAGGAGTTTGAAAATTGGAAATCGCAAATTGCGATATCCAATAGTGATTCTTCAAGAATAGTATCGTATTGTTCAGTTCTCGTATCCGTGCTATTTTGTCCATTCCCCCTGCATGCCATGCAGGTTTTCATCACCCCTTCTTTGTTTATTGCGTTCAGATACTATCTGGACATCGACTCCTCAGAGCCGCCAATTTTTCCAATTTTCCCCTCATTTTTTCGTCCTAAATCCCTTTTCTCGTTAAATTTTACATATTTCTTTACGATTTCTCCCAAAATTTATTCTAACTATTTGCTTTTTTGATATTTTTTTTGTAACTTTGCGGCGAAAATGATTTTATGTGTGGCATAGTCGCCCTACATAGTTTCATTTCTTCGGAATTCAACTACGCCGATCTCCTATAACAGGAGAGGGTTAGAGGGTGAAGGAGTGCGACGGAACGCACTCCGAGTGAAGCGCCCGAGGAGTCTCCCACTCCGAGGATTAAGCGCGAACAAAGAATGGGAGGACATATTGAAAAGGCGTTTATTGACGTTGTTTGCGACTAACTGGAATCTTCGCAACATTCTTTAGAATAGAGTCCTGACAACAACGATGAATGTCCTCGTGGATATGTATATATCAGTCCTCGCCCGTTTTATGGGTGGGAGGGTTTGCATATCGGGCGTGGACTTCGGTTGTTTTCTACTTTATTCGGGCATTGCGAAGGCCTCAGTTAGCGTGAAGACCAATTGGACTCCACGCTTTTCTATGTATATACAATAGAGATTATTACGTTTTATGGATAAAGGTAAAAAAACAATTGTTAACTTAAATTATTAATCATTATGAAAAAGTTCTATGCTTTTGTAGCAACTACTCTTCTTAGCGTTGCTACGTTCGCAAGTCGTGAAGTGGTTCCTTCGGATGCTGATTTGGCATCGTATGCAACCGGAACTTACACGATGTGTATCTACAACGAGAGCGCTTGTAATGACATCGTCCTCATTGGTACTTATGTAGGTTGGTCTTCATCTGCAGAATTGGAGAAATTCCAGGCAGTTGAAGGTTTCGAAGGCTGGTATGTTGTTTCTTGGAACGATGAATCGAGTTCAGCAGAACAGTATGGTGGCGGCGTACAGGCTAAACCTGTCCAATTGGATGGTAGCGGTTTGTTCAACTGGGATTATCAGCTTGGTCCGGATGCAGAACTGATTCGTGGTACCGCAGATCTGCTTCCCGGCAACAATGGCACTGAGGTTGATATCAAGAATATTGGTGCAGGTATCGTAGTAATTGATGTCAAGAGCTGGAAGAACAATCCTTGTGCCGCTGTATATCACACATACAATGTCACATTGGTTTCTCCGGACTGCAACGACGAGGACTATGTCGTTCCTGCAATCTCCGGTGGTTTCAATAACTGGGCACAACAGGCTATGGAGATGAATGCACTGAAGACTGCTGAGCGTCTGAATGCAGGTCTCCCGGGTGCTGTATTTGAAGCCAGCTTCAAGGCTGCTGAGGGTTCAGAGTTCAAATTCCGTTCTTCTAAAGAGTGGGGTGCTGATTGGAGCAATCAGCTCAAAGAATATAACGCTGAGGATGATGCATGGTCGGCATATAACGGTGGTGCAAACTTAGTACTTGGCGAAGAAACCAATCTTTTCTTTGATCTTGGCGATCCTGAGAGGTATTCATGGAACAACTGCGAGAAACCCTATATTTGCGATGAGGAAACCAAGCATCTGGTAGTTGTAGGTATTAATCCTCCGGCAGGTGTTCCTGAAGCTGGTATTGAGATCATCGGTACGTTCGATGGATGGGCTGGTACGGCTATGGAGCGCTTGGAAACAGGCTGGTATTTTGCTGTATTGGAGGACATCGTAGAGTGCGATCAATTCAAGTTCCGTGAGGCTGGTAATTGGGATAATGAGATCGTTAACGCAGCAACCGGCGAAGGTCTTGACGTTATGAAGTTCAAAGATGTTTGGTCTGATGATACGTGGAAGGGCTATCCGTGCAAGTGGATTGAACTTGACTATAGCGATGCTAATACGTATGTTTGGAAAACGGATTGGGTTAGAAGACAATACAAGATCGGCGACTTGTATTACAACCTCAATGCAACCGACCAAACCGCTGAGGTGACATCGCAAAATGGCAGTTATCCGTATTGGTCTACAACCATTACAACTGCTGACATCCCTGCATCTGTAACCTACAATGATGCAGTGTATAGCGTCACAAGCATTGGAGATAATGCTTTCTTTGGCAGCAGCTTGACCTCTGTGACGATTCCCAATACCGTCACAAGCATTGGATATGGTGCTTTCGAAGATTGCACTGGTTTGACCTCTGTGACATTGAACTCAAATGCTATTGTAAGTAAAGGGTATGGTTGGTATTCAAGTATTGCAAATATATTTGGCTCACAAGTTAAGGAGTATATTATCGGCGAAAGCGTCACAAGCATTGGAAGTTATGCTTTCTATGGTTGCAGCAGTTTGACCTCTGTGACGATAGGCAATAGCGTCACAAGCATTGGAGGTGAAGCATTTTCAGGTTGCAGCGGTTTGACCTCTGTGACGATTCCTAATAGCGTCACAAGCATTGGATATGGTGCTTTCGATGGTTGCAGCAGTTTGACCTCTGTGGTGTGGAACGCCAAGAATTGCAGCAATTCTGGTGGCTTTGGCTCACAAGTCGAGTCTTTTGTCTTCGGAAATGAAGTTGAGACCCCATTCCTGCATCATGCTGTTCTGGTATGAACAAACTGTCATCTATAGAGATTCCCAATAGCGTCACAAGCATTGGAGAGGATGCTTTCTCTGAATGCCGCGGTTTGACCTCTGTGACGATTCCCAATAGCGTCACAAGCATTGGAGATTGGGCTTTTGGGGATTGCAGCAGTTTGACCTCTATGACGATACCCAATAGCGTCACAAGCATTGGAGTGGGTGCTTTCATGGATTGCACCAATTTGACCTCTGTGACGATTGGCAATAGCGTCACAAGCATTGGAGAGGGGGTTTTCGCTGATTGCAGCAGTTTGACTGCTATATATGTGCCGTGCGGAGAAATGGAGAGATTCAACCAAATGTTTTGGGAATATCAAGACAAGGTCAAATATGTGCCTCTTCCATATACAATTACCATAAATGCAGCAGAACATGGAAATGTCACTTATCCCCAAACGATGTGTGACGATATGTCGTTGAATGCAACTCCGGAATATGGTTACCACTTCGTTAAATGGTCAGATGGAGTTACCGATAACCCGCGAGCAATCGAACTGACGCAGGATATAACTCTTACCGCCGAGTTCGCGAAGAATACCTACACAATTTCCACGACCTCCGCTAATCCCGAATGGGGCGCAACAGCCGGAGGCAAATCGGCGTTGTATCTAGATGAAGTAGAAATTTCTGCTACTCCGAATTATGGCTACCATTTTGTCCAGTGGAGTGACCGCGAATATATTTGTGATGACTGGTGGGATGGAATTTGTTACTACGGACATTGGGGAGACTACAACACGAATCCGACACGTACGATTGTCGTGGAGCGCGACTCCGTTATCACAGCGACATTTGCCAAGAACGTTTACACCATCACCAAGAATGCTGAGCACGGCTACATTTCCGGCAACAGTTCTGCGGAGTATTTGGATTATGTTACGCTGACAGCCGTTCCCGATTACGGCTATCATTTCACACAATGGTCGGACGGTTTGAAAGATAACCCGCGTATCTTCCGCCTTACCCAAGACACAACCTTCACTGCAGAGTTTACGTATGATCGCGTAGGAACGTGCGGAAAAGACTTGGCATTGGTTTGGTCGTATGACCCGAACTCCAAAGTACTGACTATCGGCAATGCCGGCGAGTTTACCGAAAACATGCAGTTCGGCGCGGAAGCACCTGCTGAAATGGAAGAACTCGTAATCGGTAATAATGTTACCGCCATCGGCGAATACGCTTTCGCAGGTATAAGCACGCTGAAGAAAGTAACCTTCGGCGAGTCGGTGAAGACTATCCAGAATAACGCTTTCTATAACTGCGTGAACCTCGAAACAATCTTCAACTACCGCCCGACACCAACGAATACCTATAGTACAGCCTTTGACGGAGTGGATAAGTTTGAATGCATTTTGTACGTTCTGCCGAACTCGATTGACATGTACAAGAATGCCTCTGTTTGGCGTGATTTCTATTACACCTATGCTATCGGAGCGGAAGAAGCGACCGTGACCACCAACGATGTAACGGTAGAACCGCAGGACAATGCCGCTACGCTCACTTGGCCGACAAGTAACGAAGCATTCTCCTATACCATTGAGATAACGAAAGACGGTGTAGTATTCTGCCGCCTCACATTCAATGCCAATGGTCAGCTGACAGGTATAGCCTTTGCGCCCGGTCGCGACGGACAATCGATGGCTCCGGCAGCCATAATGACCGCCAGTGGTTTGCAGTTCACCGTAACCGGCTTGAATAGCAACACGCAATACGGCTATAGTTTAACGGCCAAAGATGCCAATGAGCAACCGATTGCTACCTATTCCGGCAGCTTCACAACGACAAGCGAAGGTGTCGCTACAGGAATAGGCAACACAGCAGTTGAGCAGAAAATAACCAAGATCCTCCGCAACGGTGAGGTGCTCATCCTCCGCGATGCCAGAACCTACACCGTCCAAGGCCTAGAGGTAAAATAAGTGTTCTGTGCTCGCGATTTCCATGTGCGAGTTCATAATCGCTTGACAAAACTATCCAAAATCAAGGCAGGGAGCAATCCTTGCCTTGATTTTGGAATAGAGCGTACCGCCGCGTTTTTGGTTTCAAAAAATTCCAAAGGCTATACGGTTCTTGGTTGAGAAGCAAAAAATGGAAGCAATTGTATCCTATTAATTCAAGGCATACACTACTCCCTGAACACATAAGAAGAGGGCACTCCTTTGTTCTTTACTTTTCTTCATTATTCTCTGTATCCTCTTTGCCTTCCACGCCTTGGCGGAACGAGCGCATGCCTTTGCCGATACCCTTCATAAGTTCCGGGATCTTCTTACCTCCGAATATGAAAAGAATGACAAGTGCTATCAGTATAATTTCCCAAGTACCTAACATAGATTTTGGATTTTAGATTTCAGATTATGGATTTAATGCTCTGCGACGAACGACAGGATAGCCTGATCAATGATTTCGCGGTGGCGGAACTGCCGCTGGTATCCCCACCCGTGCTTACCTTCGGGCACAACGATGAGCGTTGCCGGAACATGCTGATTGGTGAGAGCCTTATAGAAAAGCAGCGAGTTGTCCACTTTCACTGTCGGGTCGTCCTGGCACACGACGATGATACACGGCGGAGTGTCGGAGGTGACATTACGTTCAGCCGACCAGTTGAGCCGTTGCTCCAATGTCGGTTTTTCGCCCAGCAACGAGCGGCACGAGCCACGATGCGTGAGAGTCTCGTCCATCGTGATGACGGGATAGACGAGAACGCCATAATCCGGCCTCGTCTTGGCATCGGCATACTTGGTAAGCAACGTGGCAGCCAGGTGTCCGCCGGCAGAAAATCCCATGACACCGATATGCTGCTCGCGTATATGCCATACGGCAGCACTGTCGCGGAGCAAGCGCATAGCCTGCAAAGCATCGCTGAGCGGGATACGCTCATGACCGTTAGGCATACGGTACTTGAGTACAGCTATCGCATAGCCACGTGGCACGAAATAGTTAGCCACATCAATTCCCTCATTGCCGGTGGAGGTGAACTGGTATCCCCCGCCCGGGCAGACAAGGATAGCCGGTGCAGCCGCATCGGCAGCGTTCGGCAGATAAACATCGATTCGAGGGATGGAGGTCTTGTAGATTTTCGTACCCTCTTTGACGTACTCGTCTTCAGGTTTGTAGCCGTTGGAATCAGGAGCACCATCCGGATAGAGCGGAATGGTACAGGTCGGTTGCAACGCCCACAGCAGGGACGAAATACAGACAGACGCAATGATACAATAAAGTCGTTTCATATTATGCTTTCTTTTTCTTGGCCCAGACTACGCAGACGAGAATCACAGAGAAGGATGCGGCGATGATCCAAAAGATGAGCGCCGGAGTAAAATTATAGGTATATTGCTCTACACCATCTACTGTACCGACAAGGCTCTTGTGGGTATCTATGAGTAAACCGGAAGCTATATCCTGCAGTCCGGCAGCGGCATAGGAAGCAATGCCCACGACGCCGAGTGCGGCGCCGGATGCCTCGCGCGGGACGATATCCACTGCCATCAGTCCGCCTAAGAAGCAAATGAGGACTCCGATGGCTATGCCGAAGAGTACCATTGCTGCTATATTAAGCCAGAGGTTACTTCCGCCAAAAGCAAAGAGGATGAGTGACAGCACTTCAAGTACACCTGCAGCGACGGCTGGGATATAGCGGTTGCCTTTGAAGGCGACATCGCTGAGCCATCCGGAGAAGACCGTTCCGATAATGCCGAGCAGGGCATTGACGGAAATGATTTGAGTTGCAGTCACAAGCGTAAATCCCTTTGTTTCCTGAAGAAAGAGCACGCCCCAGCCATTGACGGCATAGCGCGAGACATACATAAATGCGGAGGCGAAAGCGAGCACCCAAACATAAGGGTTACGCAGCACCTCTTTCTGTGACACGCCCACAGAGTGATGCTTCGCCTGCTCGGATGTTTCTTCGCCCGCCATGACAGCTACTGACGGCAGACCTTCTGCTTCAGGGGAGTCATGCAGTAAGAGAACAATGATTATGAATCCGATGATGCCGGCTATGGCAGCACCGATGAATCCAAACTGCCAACCGAAGAGACTGACGAGCCCGCCAACAAGGAGGAAAGAGAAGAACTCCCCGAGGTTATGTGAGAGCGACCAGAACCCGTAGAACGTACCTCTTCGTGAGAGGGGATACCATCGGGAGAGTGATACGACACAAGGCGGTGCGCCCATGGACTGTGTCCATCCGTTGATGCCCCATAGGATGGCAAAGATGACATAGAAGATGCCTTGTGAGATGACCATACCTTTGGCAGAGATAAGTCCGAGCAGACCGACGACGATGTTAGCTGCCGTAGAGATGAGCAGCCCGGTAGCCATGAAACGCCGGATGTTGGAGTGGTCAGCGAGAAAGCCGTTGACGAATTTACCGATGGCGTAGGTAAAGAGTAGGGCAGATGAGATTACACCGAGTTGGGTAGCATCGAGGAAGCCGGCATCCATGATGGGTTTCTTGACCACATTAAGCGATGTGCGGCATACATAATACATGCTATAACCGAGGGTTATGGCAAAGAACGAAGCCCACTGCATGCGCTTGAAACGCGTGCTGCGTTGCTCCTCCGATTCGTCACGGAGAGGGGCGGTCGGTAATTTGGAGAAAAAATTCATTGTCTGTGCTTCGATTTAAGATAACGGATCAGATACTCCGGGCGGTCAGTCTGGATGATACGGAATCCGAGGGAGTCGATAAGATAGCCGTAATGTGCATCGGGATTCTTGTATGCCTCATCATCCTCATGTCCACCGCACAGCGTATCCCACAGGCAGTTTACCCACAGAAGCGATTTGCCTATGGCAAGATCAGATGCCTGCTTGACAAAATGATCGTCCCCCCGCCAGCATAGTTCAAAGGCGCAAGGATGACTCTGCATGTGCGCGCTAAACGCCTCGACGGAGGCTGAGTCGTTCATATCCACGATAGGCATGTAGATAACATCCGCGAGATACTTGCAATAGAGTTGCTGCACCTCGTCAGCGGGTTTCCTGCCTTTCATGATGATCTGTCGAGTAGTGCCGGTTTCCTCAAGTACAGGCACGACAAGATCGAAGTAACGGTCAGCCTTGTCGAGATTGATGAGTACGCGGTCCTTGCAGAGGAGGAGCGCATCACGGAGAGTGGGTATCTCGTGGCGGGTCTTGATGGAGACGCCGTTCTTGAGGCGGAAGGTGCGTATGGAGTCGAGAGTCAGTTCGGCAATTACGCCTTTGCCGGTCGTTGTCCGGTTGAGTTTGGGATCATGCATGATAATGAGTTGGCTGTCGGCGGTGCACTGCAGGTCAAGTTCTACGACATCCACGCCCATGTTGATAGCGGACTCAATGGCAGGCAGAGAGTTCTCTGGCCATCCGCGCCAATCTGCCCTGTGGGAAACGACAAGCACGCGCTGAGTATTCGGGTTAAGCAGGTCGGCACGAATCTGCTCTGCCCGAGTTATATCCTGCTTGGGTGTACATGACGTAAAGCCCAGCAGTAGTGCGACGGCAAAAAGAACGGTGTAATGTTTCATGTCTGCAACAGTTTACATATTCACTATTTTTGATTTGAGTCGTGCTTCCTCGGCACGGAAGCCCATGACGTGGGATTCGACCGATACATCGATGGTGGAGCTGAGATACTTCTCGTCCTGATGTGCTACAGCGAGCACAAAATCTTTGACTATGCCCCAATCACCACCGGCGTGACCTTCATAGCCGGGGAGTTGGCTGATATCTTCATCCCAGACATACTTCTTGCCGGTAAGAAAATCGGTGAGAGTAAAGGTCTGCATATCGCCGACTATGTCGCCTTTTGTTCCCATGATACGCGTTTTGCGTCCGCCGTAAGAGGTGAGCGCCTCGACCTGCAGGGATGCCGTAGAAGCCGCTGAGCCGTCCGTACCCTCGAACTCGAGGTTGCAGACATAATGGTCGCACTGGTCGTTCTGACAGCGGAAGACGCAGCGCCCGTAATCAGTGGTGCGCAGGTACTCGGCAATCTTTGCATCCTTGGCGGCACGATCCTTGGGCAGTGCGTCAAACACATACAGGTATCTGTGCTCACGAATATAGATCTTCAGCGCTGAGAACGGGCACTGCTTCTCAGCCGCGCAATCAAAGCATCGGTCAGCAGCCCCTTGAGGTTCGTTTTTGCGCGTGAAGAACGACAACGATCCGAAAGCGGACACACGTTTGCATGGTTTGCCGAGCAGCCAGCGGACGATATCCAGATCGTGACACGCCTTAGCGATGATGATAGGCGTGGTCTGCTTGGATGAGTGCCAGTTGCCTCGGACATACGAATGTGCCATGTGGTGGAAGCGAACGGGTTCGAGGTGCTGTATGCTGACGATGTCGCCTACTCTGCCCTCGTCAATCACGCGCTTGAGAGCCCGGAAGTACGGGGCATAACGCAGTACGTGGCACACGCCGACCAGCCGTCCGTACTTGCGTGCCTGCCGGAGGATGTCGGTACACTCCTTCGCCGTTTGGGCGATAGGTTTCTCCAGCAATACATCGTAGCCCGCTGCCAAAGCCTGCATACAAGGTTTGTAATGCAGATTGTCGGGCGTAGCGATGATCACCGCATCGGCAAACTTAGGCAGACGGAACACCTCCGTCCAATCGCCGAACCGATGCTCGGGTGGTATGTTGTACTCTTGCGCCATCTGTTCGCGACGAACGGGATTGATGTCGGCTACGCCTACTATCTTCAGCGATGCCGGGTACTGCCCGCTATACGAAGCATAGACCGAGCCGCGCGAGCCTGCACCAATGACGATGGCAGTAACAGGTCGCAGCACTTTTGCCTCCTGATCAGGCAGTCCAAACGCGAGCCGCTCGGTATTTTTCGGGAGCGGTTTTTCGGGCGTAGCAGCCTCAGCTGCTTGCACCAGCGATGCGCCCGGGAGATTGCTGATAGCGATGGTAGCAGCACCGATGCCAAGAGTTTGAAGAAATTCTTTACGTGTCACAGTATTATTTACTATTTAGTGATTTACGATTTACAATTTGGTCATTTAGCTATTCGGATATCTTTCTGCCCTTTGCGACGTATGGTGAGTGCGGTCCACTCGTCCGGCAAGACAGGTTTGTATGTTTGCTTGAGTCCTTTGTCGGTTATGTCGAGTCCGGCAAAGCCGAATAGCAGGGCTTGTAGTGTCCCGCCTGCACCTGTTATAAAGTACGGGTTCGTGCCGCCGTTAAATTCTGCCACTACGCGGAACGGCGGGTTGAGGTTAGGCAGGTAGGAGTCACGCCACCAGTACAGGGCTTTGTCCGGCATATCGAGCCGGGCGTATAGCGTGGCGTAGATAGATTTGGACATAGCGGGAGTTTTCTGCTCCGGCACCGTAGCGATGTAATACTCCAGATTATGCAGGATAGCCTGTTTATCCGTAATCATCTGCAGCGGATAAGCGAGCAAGGCCACCGAAGCCTGCTTGGTGACTTCACCGTGATAGCCGTCATGCGAAGCAATGATGTCGCCGTCAATATTCTTCAGCCGGAGTTTGTCGGCAGTAGTTTGCCATGCGGCATCGGCTTGTTCACCGAGTGCCTTGGCAGCTTTTGCTGCGTATTGCAGGTTCGTTTTTGCTACGCCAATGGTGAATGCATCATTATTCACCTGTTTACCGCCGAAAGAATTGCTATTCCACTCGTTAGCGCCGGTAACACAAATGATATCGCCGTTATCTTCGATACGGCTCACCCAAAAGTCAGCCGTACTACGCAATATAGGGTAGCCTATATCATGCAGCCATTGTTTGTCCTGGGTGAGTTGGTAGTATTGCCAGCACGCGATGGCTATATCGCCCGATACGTGTTGTTCGAGCGACGGATACATCGCATGTGGGCTTGTCTCTTCTTGTCCGGAGCCGGCACTTTCCCACGGAAACATAGCACCTTTGTATCCGTGCATGTATGCATTGTTCATAGCCATTGGCAGACGTTCGGAACGATACTGCAACATCTCCCGAGCAAGATCGGGCTGCATGAGCAGAAGGACAGGGAACATCCATGTTTCGCTATCCCAGAACACATGTCCTGCGTAGCCCAAGCCCGACAGTCCCATAGGCGAGCAGCCGAAGGGATTACCCTCGCGGAAGAATGCGTAGAGGTGGTAGAGCATGGAGTGGATATCCTGTTGTGCCTGCGCATCGCCCTCAATCAATATATCGCTTTCCCATAGTTCGTTCCAAGCCTCGTTGTGTCGGCTGAGGATCCGTTCGTATCCCTCCAGCAGTTGATAGACGGTGAGTCGCTCCGCCTCGTTGCGTGTATCCGGCACGACATTGGAGGCGATGATAGTACCCACAAGACAGAAATGCAGCGTATCGCCTGCAACCATGTGGCTGGCAAACTCCATGGTGTGTCTGCCCACACCCCGATTGTCGCGGTGGACGATTGGGTACGGCGTGCCGACAGCCTCCTCACCGGGGAACATAAACGCCGTGGTGGCAGCCAAACTATGCCGTCCGGCAGGTGACTGTGCCGTGGTAGTCATCAGGCAGTAAGAGGGATAGTGCTCGGTGAAAGGGTTGGCTTTGTTGTCGATGTATGAGATATAGCCTTGCGGTTCACGCAGTGCTTCCGGTGCCCGGTGCTGATTGAGCACCTGCAGTTGGCAGTCAGCTTTAGCAACAACCGTCACATCGGTCATAAACCCGTAGGGCAGATGACGGAGCGCCATGGTCGAGTACGTAACAGACACCTTATCGGCAAAGTCAAACGTACCGCTGAATGCTGCGTTCCTGAAGTTCATCTGCTGGGTGTAGGCAGATATATTGCTTTTGCCTATTTTCTCACCGTCAACGCGCAGCTCAATGTCCAGCGGATTGATGTTCGGGAAGTAGTTGTTGACACGCACCGAGCCATACCTGTCATACAAGCCACCAATAACAACCTTGTCCACCTGCAGCGGATTACGGCTGCTGAGCAAACCTATTTGTCCGTTGGCGGAAGTGATGCCATAGTAGTTCCCTTGCAGTGGCTGATCGGTCTTAACTATCCACGGGTCTTGCGCCGACAGTGACCATGATACAATGCATAGCGAACAGAGAAAAGCCCATCGTACGTGTTTCATATCATTGTATTATTTTTTGTCCGTTCACGATATATATACCATGCGGAAGGGCATGGATGTCAGTGCCCATATATTGTCCGGTGACGGAATAGATTGCTCCATCGCCGACCGGTTCATGTGCGAATACTTGATCCGTAGCCGATGGTTGGTCATTGCCTGTAAATTCGACTGCACCGATGCATGATTGCAGGGAGCGCTGGTTACTGACTTGGTCTCGTGACACATAGCCGCTTATACTGCCATCGCCGTTGAGGTCGTAGGTGAACGCAGACTCGCAGAGTCGCTGGTTGGTCGGCAGACATGCAAAGCTATACGCAGCTATCGTCTTCTGATAAATGGGGTACGTACCATCTTCCTTTACTTGCGGTTGATAGCGGTTGTCGCGTATACTGCCGCCGAAGGTGTTGGTAATATTCGCTGTCCAGCCTTCTATCTCACCGGATGAGGATAGCAGGTTGTAGGTGTTGCGCCAAAAATTCACATCGCTCGCTGCCGTGTAGAGGTCTGACCATACAGGTGCATCATCGCCCGTTTTCTGGTCGTTGGCAAGAATGAGGTTATCCATCAGGCAAGCTTTGCCTCTCATTACAGCTACAGCGCCTCCGCCGAAGTTCGCCGCTGTACCGGTAAAAGTGGTGTGATTGCCCATGAACGTACAAAGTCCGATATTCAGCGGTATGGTTGTTTCGGTCATATCCGCCCACAGTGCGGCACCGCCGTACCGCTTGGTCACGGTTGCCAGTCCCTTCTTGGCATAGAGGGTGTTTCCCAGGAACGAGCAGTTGAGGATATTGGCGGACTGCGGTGTCGCGGCGGGCGATATATCCAACGCGCCGCGTGTCGTAGCACTATTGCCGACGAAGGCACAGCGCTGCACATCAAGGATGGTGAATCCCAAAGCCTCGACGGCTCCGCCGGCAGAGTTGGCACTGTTCGACATAAAACGGCTGTCATGAACAGTCAGTTTATCTCTGTTCTGGCACCACACGGCACCGCCGGTAGATGCACTGTTCTGCTCAAACAGGCAGCCGCTAACCGTCAGTTGCTCACCCTTGTGCACAACGGCACCGCCTGTACCTGACGCCGTGTTGTTATGAATATAACAATCCGTAAGGCTCATATTCGGTCCGTACGAATAGATTGCTCCGCCACCGGTGAGCGATGTATTGTTGCCGCCCGACAACTCGATATGATCCAACGCAAGATTATAATAATGAGGGATATTGATGATTGCCGCAGTCAAGTCGTTCGCACGGAAATGCGTCCTGCCGGTTTGTTGCGTGAACGAGCTATTCCACCCGCCGCTCAATGTGAGCGAGCACTCAGGCGAAATTGATGCAGTGACATCGCAGATGCCCTCAACCATATAGACGGTGTCTTCAGGGGTGGCAGACGCCAGTGCTGTCAGAAATGTCGCTTTATCGGTAGCGTAATATGCCGTCGGGTGCTCAGCCGGACCTAAACGGAAGCGGCCCAGCACCGGATAGTGATCCGAAGGATTGACCGTACGTCCGGACTCAGGATAATACTCCGTTATGATATGTCGCGACAAGGGTTGCATGTGATCGTAGAAGATATAGTCGTACTCACTACCCGTCTGCTTCTGCACCGCCGGCGTCCACTCGGTGGTGGTAGCCGTTATTTGCGGTCCATCGGCAGGCAGGCACTGGTTGACCGGTGCAGTCAGCGCAAGATCGTAGAAGTGCGCAGCATAGCCGCGATACGCCTCTTCGTGGGCGGAACGCGACATGTTGAAGTCACCCACCAGCACCATCGGGGTCTGCCCGACCAATGCACGAATACGATTGCCGATAAGCTTGCCGGATTGTATGCCGCACTCGGTAGCACCGTAGTTGACATGCGTGCACACGAAATAGAAATTCTGCCCTGATGCTTTGTCCTGCAGGTACAGCCAAATACAGGTTCGTGCAATAGACTCGCCCCAGTCTGCCCCCGGCGTATCCGGATGCGAGTTGACATAGAAGAATCCTTTGTCCAAAACCGTGTATTTGGCGGTCTTGTAGAAGATCGAATTATAGGAATAACTCTTTCCCTCACGCTCTACCGAATAATCTGCGTAGCCTGTGAGCATATCTCTCAGGTCTTGCAGTTGTGACTTGCCGGTAGTGGCATCCTTGTTGTTGCCGGTAACCTCCTCCATGCCGACAATGTCAAAATCATAGCCGGTGATGTTCCTTACGACGTACTCGCGGCGGTTCGCCCACAACTTCTCGCCCGTGTCGCCATTGGATGCGTTGACATAGCGGATATTGTAGTTGGCAAAACGGTGCACACCGGCCTCTTCAGCATGAAGCATGAGTGCTACCAACAGGGGCAGTACAAACAGAATTCGTTTCATCACTTATTGTTACTTAAGAGTTCGAATATACATTCGTCAATCGATGCGAACGTTCGCCATCCCATCGCCTCTCCGGCCTTGCGGTTACGTTCGGCATCGTCGATATAGATAATCTCCTGTCCTTGCGGTACAGTACGGCACACCTCGTCGAAGATCGGTCTCTCGGGTTTGTGTAGATGTAAGCGGAAGGAAAGGAACACATGGTCGAAATGGTCCTTCAGGCTGTAGCCGTCGTAACAGAACATCTGTTCGATATACTGCCAATGCATGTCATTGGTGTTGGATAGCAGGCAAACAGTGTGTCCCTGATGACGCAAATGACGGAGCAGCACTTTTCTACTTTCTTGTATAGGTGCCAGCTCGGACAGCCATACTTGTCGTATCTGCTCGTCGGTTATCTCCGGGCGGCAGAACGCGTGGAAGTGTTGCAGCGCCTCTGCCGACGTGATATTACCCAACTCGTACTCATGCAGGAACGAGTCACCGCCACCGGCGAGGAGTACATCGGGATCCAATCCCGCGCGACCGCTTTCGGGCATCAGGCGTTGCAGACGGTTGAGAAACCCCTGCACGTCGATGTCCGAAAGCACGCCACCTAAATCAAATAGAAAGACCATCGCTGAATTGATATTGACTATTGCTTAACAATCTTTTGTCCGTTGCAGATATATATGCCTGCGGGCAGAACTGTTACGTCATTACCCAGATACTGTCCGAGCAACGAATATACGCCCTGACGGGAAATAGTAGTATATACATTCTCTACAGCATCGATAGACTCCTCATCGTCAGGTGCTATACCATTGGGGTCATACGAACCGGCAATAGTGCTTTCAGCACGTGTATAGCGACGTTGGTCTTTGTCCAGATCCATCACCTTCGCCATTTCGTCAACAGGCCATGTAGCAACTACGTCCTTTACAGCAGCGATGTCCATGGCACCAACGCCCTCCAGCGGAGCAATAACATCACTCACGCCACCCTTGTTGGCGATAGTGTTGGAGCCGTAGATCTTCTCTATCGTGTTCACCGTCTCCTGCGAGGTAGGAATGACATCAGAGGAAATGAAGCCGCCCTCTTGAGCACTGTTATTCATCACTGTACCAAAGATATTGTATCCGGCAGACAGAGCAGAAGCAGAAGCGTTCTGGATGAACACCACAGCATCGGTCGAAGTGAAATCATCGTTAGCGGCATACTCAACCATGATATTGCCTGCATAATACGTCTTCGAGTTGTCGCCTGCCGACACAGCCGATCCGTTGTTCGAGCCACGGCTGCCACGGCTGCGGCACGGGTTGTTGTAGAACGTGTTGCAGATGAAATATGCTTTGGAGTTCGTACCCACACGGATACCTACGCCGCGATACCATGCTTTGCTGTCCGCTACAAGGCAGTTGACAAAATAGACCGTACCACCGTTGTCCGAAACCGAAGAGTTGCCACCATAGGTACCCCATTTCTGGTTATCCTGTGTGCTGGTAACGGTGCTGTAGGCGATATTGTTACGGAACTCGCAACGCTCGAAGTATGCGATAGACGCATCCAACGGATCCTTTGAACTCGAGTCAGACATACGCGGACGAACCTGAAAAGCAGCTCCCGAGCCTTTGGCGGTGATGTTGTCACGGAAGATACAGTCGAAGCAGCGTACTGCGCTACCCCATATCTCAATGGCTCCGTTCGAACCGTTGGAGTCATCGTTGGTCTGTGAGTCATTGTTGAGGAAACGGCAGAAGTGGAAGTCCACTTGAGCAGCCTGAACGAACACCATGTTACCCCAATACTTGCTATTGAGGCGCATACCGTCACGGAAAGTGATGCCCCAGATTTCGGTTTTCTGCCAATCTTTGTAATACGCCTCGCTCTTCTCCGTGGGATCACCGGCGCCTATATAGACGAATGCATAATCGGTGTTGTCCCCCTTGCCGTCACCGTCGAGGTCGGCAGAGAAGACAGATTGTCCGCCCTTGGCGTAAGCGTACTTGACATCCGTACCGGTCATTGTTGCAGGATAACCGCCCTTGAGCAGTATGCCCTGCGGGATACTCCAACGGTTGGTGTTGATGTCGGGAGCATAGTTACCCTCCATCAAATAGAACTCCGTGCCGGGTTCGGCAGCAGCAAGCGTTGAGCCGAGGTACTCGCCAGCAGCAGCGTTCTCCCACGACGAGCCGTCGCCATCACCCTGACCTTCCGGCGAGAAGAAGTAACGAATCGTTTCATCTTGAGCATTCATGCTCATTGTTAATGCTGCGAACAGCATCAGAAAGATAGACTTTTTCATGATTGTAAATTTTTGTTGATTAAATTGGTTGACTAAAAATCGATATTATCAATCCATCCGGGGTTCTGCGTGAGTGCTCCGAGTGTCATTGTACGGTCAGTAACGGGGATAGGCCAGAGATAATCCTTCTGCTCGTCCCACTGCATGATCATGTCTTTGTATGCCACCATATTGCCGGACGTGCTTTGGCTAAGGTAGATATCTTGGTCAAACACCAGACAGGTCACACCTATACCGCCGCTCTTCTTGGTTGGCGAGAGAAGGATATCAGGTTTGCCGTTGCCGGTCATATCATATTTGCCCTCACCCGGGAAATATAATCCCAGACGCGGCAGTGTGAACAGATGTCCCTCTCTCCAGCGTAGGATGTCCCATAGGTGCAGTCCTTCAAGAGGAGTCTCCACCATACGTTCACGGCGTATTTCAAGAATAACACCCTTGTTGGGATGCGCAAGGAGAACAGGGCTTGAGAAACCGTAGCCGCTTTCAGTAGTCATCGAAGCATCCGGATGGGCATTGGCATCACTTAGGATTAAGTGAGCAATCCCTACACGGTCGCGAAGGCGGTTAACGGACATATCAAGGTCTGCTTGGGTGAGCGTACCAAGTTCCGCCTTAGCTTCCGCATAATTCAGATAAACCTCTGCAAGGCGGAAGATTGGCATGGATGTGACACTACCGCCCCAGTTGTTGTAGGTTGACTCCATGATGTACTTCGTATATTTGTAGCCGGTAACGGTCATCATCAGATTGACCGGATAGGTTTTATCCGCACCCACCTGAATATATCCCGGAGCATGAATCGTCTGAGCCATACGCGGATCACGGTTGACAAACACCTCTGAGTAGATCTTCGTATCAAATCCGGGCTGATCGGTGAACCGCGCACCGTCAGTCATCAGATACAAGTCCGCATGGCGCTTAGTGAATCCCGTCTGACGGGCTACCGACCATGCTTGTGCGTTGTGCTTGATATCCAAGTCCTTGCTATACGAGCGTGCCCAAATCACCTCTTCATCACGCGGGGTAAGCGTAGCGAACAGTTCACGGTAGGGTTCGGCACCGGCAGTATAGAGGCTGTAGCCGCCATTACTGATGAGTGTGAGCGAAGCATCAGCTGCTTGACGAAGAAGGTTATCCCAAGGCAGTTGTTCATTATAAATTTCACTACCACCGTTGAAGGTCGTGCCGGCATGGTATTTACGGAACGTGCCTTCGAACAGGCATGCGCGGGACTTCAATGCCAAAGCTGTCCATGCGTTGACTTCGTATGGAGTACGCACTGTAGGAAGTAATACGTACGCCGAGTCGAGGTCTTCGATGATATGACCAATAATCACGTCACGCGAATCACGCGGACGGCGAAGCGCCTCGTCGTCATCGGCATTGATGGGCTCATCGTACCAAGGCACTGCACCGAAATGGCGCAACATATCGAAATAGAAGTATGCACGGAAGAAGTACGCCACACCACGATAGTGATCACGGGCTTCCTTGTTCTCGCATTGATTGGCATTAACCAGCAGGTAGTTGATCTTCCTAAGATTACGCCACGAGTCTTTCTTCCAATAGCTCTCACCGCTATGAATGTCACGAATACCGCGAATAAGGTCATTGGGCGTAGGAGCCACGAAGTGTTCTCCCTCCTCAGCATACATCGTCTCAGGGTCAGGCATCATGCGGTAGAAGTAATTGCTGTACTCATGCAATGCCGTCTCCGAAGTAAAGAACGTAGCGGTAGAAAGCTGATCCTCGGGATAGAGATCCATGTTACAGGAAGACAAGAGACCGCATACGCTCAAAGATAAAAGACCGCCTGCAAACAGGCTCAAAGAAATATTTACCATCTTTCTCATAATCGTCATGCTTTAGAAGGTTGCAGTTAAACCGAAGGTAAACGACCTTGCAAAGCCGTAGGTGATAGCCTGTGAGCCTGCAATTGCCTGCTCGGGGTCAATGCTGCGGCAATACTTTTGCAACGGACTCCAGTACCACGGGTTTTCAGCCGAGAAATAGACACGGAACTCAGAGAACACTTTTTTCCAGCACGGTAGCGTGTAACCGAGCGTCACATTCTTCAACCGGAGATAGCCAACATTGAGCATATAGCGGTTGTTGGTAGGGCCGAGGGAGTTGGCTGAACCGAGTGCTTCGTATGCACGGTAGCGTGGGAAGTAAGCGTCAGGATTATCTTCGCTCCATACACGGGTCATAAAGTCCTTTGCCATAAATCCCTGATATGGACGGGAATACGGTCCCCAATACGTAGTGGCTTCGTTAAGCGGATACCAGTCACAGTGACCTACGCCTTGGAAATAGATACTCAGATCCACGCCATACCAATCGGCAGAAATGTGGAAATTGTAGTTGTACTTCGGCAGCCTGTTACCGATGATACGCCGGTCACCCGGGTTATCCACCGTACCATTGCCTGAAGTAATCTTACCGTCACCGTTCAGATCTACGTAACGGACATCGCCCGGATGCAGTCCCGGAGCCTCGGAGTCCATAACCGCCATAATATCAGTATAGACCTCCGATTCAACAGGATTGACTGCATTCTGATAGTCATTAACTTCTTGCCAATTGGCAAACAGTCCGTCAATCTCGTAACCCCATATCTCACCGAGCACTTGTCCCTCGTAGTAGGTGGAGAGTAGTTTCTCTGGATTATTGTACTTGGTAATAACAGTCTTGTAGTTACCTACTCCACCGCCGATCTCGTAACGAAAGGGTTTGCCAAGCACCTTCTGTTGGTCGCGCCATATCAGGCTCAGTTCCCATCCCTTGGTGGACATATTGGCTGAGTTCTTCTTGGGATCGGTAGCGCCATATACAGACGGAAGAGCCGTACCGGTATTGAGCATGCCGTCTGTATTACGCATGTAGATATCTGCTGTCAACGACAGTCGGTTATTCAGCCAACTCAGATCCAAACCAGCATCGTAGGTTGTCATCTTTTCCCATGTAAGTGTTCCTGCATTGGGGTCAGCTTCGGTAGCATAGGAGAGGACAGACTGCCCGTCAAGTGTTATCTGCTGCGTAAACATACCGTCAGCATCCACCGATTGGATATAATCATAGTAGCCTGTCATCTGGTTAGCAAGTTGTCCGGCAGAAAGGCGGATCTTAGCGTTGGACCACCAGCCTTGTATCGGTTCCCAGAACGGTTCCTCGGACATACGCCAACCTATACTGCCACCCGGAGTGACCGCCCAACGGTAGCCCGGAGCGAAACGTGAGGAGGCATCAGCACGCACACTGACCTCGAACAAGTAACGCCCTGCCCAGTCATAATTCACACGGGCAAAGAATCCGTTGGTAGAAGCAGTCTTGATACTTTCGCTCAAATCGGTCACCTCACCCTTGGCGAAATTGAATGACGAGAGCTCTTCGGTCATCAGATCCATACGCTCCGCCTCTTGCGAATGATAGCGGTACATCTCACCGTTGTAACCGGCTGTGAGGGTGAGCGAATGTTTGTCCCACGTGGGTGACCAGCGCAGATAGACATTATAGTTGTGTGTCATGTAACGCGCCAACTGCTGATGGTAGGAATCGACCGAGCGGAAGTTCTCTATCACATCCGTCGTGCCTTCTTTGCATGAATATGGCACTTTGACGGAGCGGTTGCTAATCTCCTTCATACGCCATGTGAGCGAATAGTCGGCGTTCAGCGACAGGTCTTTATACAGGTCAAACGACAAGGAGTGCTGCATAACCATCTCACGATTCAGATTGACGTTCTTATGCTTACCGTATATGAGTAATGCATTCATGCCGTCACCTACCGTTCCTTGCCCACTATATACCCACGGATTGAGATACACCGCCGAGCCATCGGGATTAGTAGCCGGAATGAATGCCATAGCATGTAACGAGCCAACACGGAAGATTTCACGCGAGGAGGTCGTGCCGGGGTACGTATAGCGCGAGGAGAAGAACGAGAAGTTTACGCCGTAGTGCATCCAAGGCTTGATATTGACATTCACTTTAGCGCGCGTAGATACTTGATGCCACTTGTCGTTATCAATACGAATCATACCATCCTCTGTAAAGTAGCGGGCTGAAACGAAGTAGTTCACCCTATCATTACCACCTTTGAGATTGATATTGTAGTCCTGAACGGGACGTATGGACTTGTAGTAATAGTCATACCAGTTGAAGTTCGCATAATACTTGTACGAACCATCGGGTTGAACGACCACCCACGGACGTTCGGGGTTCTCGGTCTTGTCATTCAGACGCATCCATAACTCTGCATAATCTGCATCAGTATAGGTTGTCATAGCATAGTTCGTATGCTGACGCATAAAGATGTCACTGATATATGCCGACCAGAATCCTTGCGTAATGAAATCATGCTCGGTAGTCTCGGTTTTGAAGCCTGCTTTGACATCGACCGTTACCTGCGGTGCCAATCCCTCCTTACCGGATTTGGTAGTAACCAAAATAACACCGGCAGCAGCTTTTGAACCGTAGATAGCCGAGGCGGAAGCGTCCTTGAGGATACTGACCGACTCGATATCGTTGCTATTGACGCGGGAGAGATCCATCTCCACGCCGTCAACCAGCACCAGGGGTTTGGTAGTCGAAGCGTTGTTAATAGACGCTGAACCACGGATATTAAAGTTATAACTTGCTCCGGGTCCGCCGGCAGACATGGTTACGTTTAGTGCAGGGTCCACGCCTTGCAGAGCTACCGCCATGTTCGGCGTAGGACGACCTACAATCTCCTTCTGGTCAACAACACTGACAGCACCGGTGAGGTTCACCTTCTTCTGCGCACCATAGCCGACCACTACCACCTCATCGAGTTGTGAAGTGGATTCAGTCAAGGCTACGCGATAATTGTCAGCAGTAGCATTCACGCGCACGTCGTAAGGCTCATAGCCGAGGTACGACACCTCAATGTATTGACCGGTCGAAGCATCCAATACGAACTGACCGTCGTAGTCGGTTATCGTACCTTGTGTTGTGCCTTTGACGATGACCGACGCGCCGATAATCGGCTCGTTGGTGGCCTTATCTACGACCGTACCACTGACCGGTCGCGTGGCACTCTTCTTCTCTTCTGCCGTAAGCACAATAATCTTGTTGTCCGTCAGTTTATAGGTTATACCCGTGCCGTTGAACAATTGCTTGAGTGCCTGCTCAAGCGGCACGTTAGTCAGGCTGACGGTCACACGACTATCCAAGCCCGGCAGACTGCTATTGTAGAAGAAATGCCAATCACATTGCTGTTCCACCTGCACAAGCACATCACGCAGCGGCTGATCGCTCACATCAAGCGACAGCACTTGCGCCTGCATCGTAACAGACAGCAGCAGTATGAATAGAGATGAAGTGAATAAGCGTTTCATCTTATTGAACATTTAGGGTTGTAGAAATCTGTATGGGTTGGAAATCCCAGTTCGGGTACTCCAATCGTCCCCAGAAGTATATCCTCACATCACCTTTCTCGGTCAAAGCAATTTTGCTTGAGGTAAAGGTGATTACACCGTCCACGGTATCCGGCTGACAGAAGTCCGCCGTCAGATTCGGGTCAGAGCCCCACCATGAGGTGTAGAACCAGTATGTTGATTTCTTGAGTGACGCATCCCCGGGTGTAAGCATGGTTATCGAGCACACCACCGAATCGCCGAGCACATACGTTGACTTCGCCGGAGTGAGCGTAATATCACTAAATGTGGGGAGCGTCACACTCGCCTTACCGGCACAGCCGATGAGCAATGCCGATAAGATGAGTATATACAAATGACGCATTAGCTGTTTCATAGCCCGTTAGAAGCCTAAGATGTTGATAGTCTTGTCACCACGAATGATCATCACCTGACCATCGCGAATAACCTTCTTGCACACATTGCTTGTAACATCGTCAAGACCTGTGGCTTCGTCTTTCTCGACGAGGATAGTAATCGTGGCATCAGCCTGTAGTGCAGGGATAGTATATACGCCATCGACCGGCACAAGCTCTTCTTCGCCAAGTTTTACACTGACGAGTTTGTAGCCTTCCTCAACAGCGATAGTAGCCGTGGTGGTGAAGCCGTAAGGTACAGGATAAGTTCCCGCTGCCAGTACGCCGATCCCCTCAATGGTCAGTGTAGCATGCTCGAAAGCAGCAACCGTCAATGTGTAATACGGCAACTCATACACTCCGAGGTCAACGGCAGATCCTTGGATACGAGCCAGGCCATCAAGGTCTGTTGCGCCTTCCGGTACAGCGGAGTTCAAGCCTTTATCAAGCAACACACTCGGAAATGCCAAGTGCAAATCCCACTTTGTTGTATCCGCATCAGCCAACTCGACAAATCCAGGATTAGCTTCTGTCAGTTTGATTGCGTTGTCACCCAACTCTGCATTATAAATAGCGTTGTTGCTGATACTTCCTGAACCCATGCGGGAAGCGACGATATCCGTTTGTGTTTCGTTGATGGCATCGCCGGCATAGTTTGCCCATACGATGTTGTTGATGAACGTAGCATTTGCAGCATTATCCCCCAACAATGCGCCACAACGGTGAGGATTGGTACTGCTTATTTGCTTGTTGCACACAATTGTGTTGTTCACCACATTGGAGTTACGGTTTGCTCCACCTTGGCTAATACCGCCTATCTGGCCATTAGCAACATTGGCATAAATGAGGTTGTTATAAATTTCCGTATGACCATAAGCGCGTATAGCACCTGCGTTGCCGGTAGAATGGTTCAGACGTATAACGCAGTTCCTGACACAACCATGCTGGAGATATACACCTGCTCCATCGGCACCGGATACGTTACGCTCAACAAGCGAATTCTCGATTGTAGCACCAACACGCACGCCACCGCCTTGTTTTCCGGATTTGTTGTAACGTACGATACAATCTGTTACCACTACTTCGCCATGCGTAGCGGCTGCCGTTACGTTGTGACCTACGCCACCGCCATAACCTGTTGTAGTATTATTCTGAATGAGGCAATGCTTGAGTTGTCCGAGTCGATCAAGCCATGCACCACCTCCACCGGTGGAAGCGTTGGCATCATTACCATTCTGGATAGTAAGGTTCTCCCAAACTGTCAGTGTGGCAAAGGCTGCGGTCTGTGTGATTACACGGCCACTATTGTTTGCATCAAGAATGGTTGCGTAATCAGTTTGTGCAGTGAAATCAGCATTCCAACCGCCGCTGACGTTCACGCCTTCCTTCATAGTAAAGTTTCCTGTGAATGTGCCAGCCACAACAAAGACAGTGTCACCTGCGGTGGCAGCATTGATAGCTTCCTGCAAGTCTTCACCCGCCTCGACATATCTGTCAACAGGAATAGCAGGTTGGAACTCATAGCAGCCAAGATCAACCGTGGCACCTGCGACACGCGCATTGCCAGCCAAATCTTCCAGACCCTGCGCATAAGCATTGTTACCTGCATCCACAAGAGAAGAAGTCTCCAGAAGGGTGTAATCGCCATTGGCAGCATCCGTGAATCCGGGGTCGGCTGTCGTCAACACAATAGTGTTCGTGCCAACGCTTGCGTGTACCACTGCGTTGTTGAGGAAATATGTGGCTGCGCGGTCAGAAGCGTAGGTTGCATGAATCTCCATCTGGTCAGCCTGTACTTCGCCATCGGCCATATTGCCCCAAACGATGTTGTTGGCAAACACAAGATCAGAATTTACGTTCAAACGTACGCCGCAGCGAGTAGGATTGCTTGATGACTGGTTGTTGCCCACAATCGTATTGTTATAGACATAATGTACTCCTTGCTCCAATGAGATGCCACCAATAGTACCCTTGGCTATATTACCGGCAATCAGGCAGTTAGCAACTGTGCAGGGCTTCGTTCCAGTCAGACGCACTCCACCGGTGTCCTTGCCGGTGTTGTTGCGAACGATACAGTTATACATCGCACCACCATAGTGCAGTTGTACACCGCCGCATGCATTGATACTGGTGGTATTGTTCTCAATGATGGAGTTCTGGATCACGCCGCATATACGCACACCTCCACCATGAGATGCGGAATTACCACGGATGATACAATCGTCAACGAGAACCGATTCGGTAAATCCGTTTTCGTAAACGCCACCGCCGCTGGCTTCGCCCGAGGCTGCGTCGAACAGGTTGTTCTGAATAAGGCAGTGCTTTACTTGCCCTTTGTCGCACAGCACAACGCCTGCACCCGCCTTAACTGTTGCCGTAGCGGTAAGTTTGCCGTTCTGGATAGTGAGATTCGACCAAACGGTCATAGTCGTAAACGCAGCCGGCTGCTCCAACACGCGGCCATTAGCTTGTGCGTCAAGGATGGTAGCATAGTCGGTTTGTGCAGTGAAACCTTCGTTCCAACCGCCACTGACGTTTACGCCTTCTTTCATTGTGAAGTTGCCGAAGTACGTACCGGCTTGCACATACACGGTTGTACCTGCTTCCGCTGCATCAATGGCAGCCTGCAGTTCCGTACCAGACTTGTCTGCAGTTACCTGCACTTGGGCAAACAGCCCGACACTTGCCATCAGGCATAGTGCGATAATGGAAATCTTTTTCATGTGTTAGAAATTTATATGGTTGTTATACAATTTTTAATCAATCTCCTCCACTAGGATAAGAAGGCGATGCCGGCGTCATAAGCATACGTAAGCGTTGCCGCCTGACTGCCTGTCCAACAGAGCAGACCAATTAACAAGGGGAAAAAAGAATGTTTCATGATTGTATAGATTAAGTGTTATTGACATTTTAATTCTTCTTTCTCGGATAGACATACACCATAGTGTCATTGTCCACGTAGTAACTCATATTCGATGCAAGACAGAGTACATCAAGAATGTTCCTCAGGGATGAGCGCCCAAGATAACCGTTGAACCGCTCGTGCTTGAGTTCATCGCTGGTGATAACCATTGAAATGTTATAGTTACGCGACAGTTCAGCGGCTATATCTTCGAGAGTCTGATTGTTGTACTTCACCTCACCGTTGAGCCATGCGGTATAGTCGGAAGCATTGACCGTATGCTTCGACAATGCCAGCGTCTTTCTGTCCATCACCACACGGCTGTCAGGCTCCATCGTGACATCCGCCTCGTGCGCGCTCACGCGTACCTTACCATTACTAAGAACCACCGACACGTTATTCTCATCCGCGTAGTTACGGACATTGAACGCTGTGCCCAAGCAAGCCACATTCGCCTCACCAGCCTCAACCACGAACGGATGCTCCTCGTCGCGCGCCACTTCGAAGTACGCCTCACCGTCCACATTGGCGCAACGCTTGCCGTCACGGATGTTAAACCGCACCGTCGTCTGTGCATTGAGTGTGAGAGCCGTACCATCCGGAAGAGTGACTCGACTATGCTCACCCATACCGGTAGCGATAACGAGATCTTGCTGAGGCATAGACTGCATATTCAGCGACGTGCGTTGCACGCCAAACAACGTCCAGCCGAGGGCTCCGGAAAGAACAAGAACAACGATTACCACCGCTGCAGCAACAGTTCTGCGACGGGAAAAAGGACGCTTGGACTGCGCATACACATGTTTAAGGATTCGATCGCGTATGGGCTCCGGCATACGACCACCATCGGCGTACTCCATATCTGCTTGCAGCCAACCGCCCAGTTGCTCGTCAGCATGAAGCTGACGCAACAGAGCCTCACGCTCCTCAGCGGTTGCTGTGCCGGAAAGATATTTCTCAAATAATTCGGTCATAGTGTCATGCGTTATAAAGTGAATATTTCAAGCCCTTCTACCTATAAGACAGCTCAGGCGGGCGGTTCCCTTAATTGGAAATATATTTTTTAGTCGTTGAGTCTGTTTTTGAGTTCGCGCAGGGCAAGGGTGATATGTACCTCGACGGTCTTCTCGCTAATGCCGAGAGTTGCAGCAATCTCCTTGTTTGATTTATGTTCAAAGCGGCTCATGGTGAACACCCTCTGCCGAACAGGCGGCATATTAGCTATGATCTGTTTGAAGTATTCCTCCAGCGAACGGGCTTCCTGACGGCTTTCCGGCTCACTGGTTGCTTCCGAACCGTGTTGCATAACATACTCCTCATACACGTACTTCACCATCTCATGCTCACAATAGTTCAGGAAGATATGTTTCGCCGTGGAGAACAGATATCCCAACGCCGCCTGGCGGTCATTCAATCCATCCCAATGCTCCCACAAGCGCATGAATGTAGTCTGCACGACCTCCTCAGACAGCCACGTGTCGCCGCCGGACAGACGCATAGCAAAGCCATATATACGGCGACTGTATGTGTCGTATATCTGCTCAAACTCCCGCTTGCGAAAAGCAAGTATATGATTGCTGAAAAATCCCATACAATAACGGAGAAAGTGTTTTTCTATGCTCCTTTATATATAAGACAGGTGGAAAAGGATTATCCCCTAATCAAAGAGTATTTTTTTTACATTTTTCAAGCAAAAATGCTTCTCAAAAAAGCCCCCAATGTCAAAAAGACACTGGGGGCTTAAAAATGGCGGCTACCTACTCTCCCACAATGCGCAGTACCATCGGCGTTGCTGAGCTTAACGACCCTGTTCGGAATGGGAAGGGGTGGGACCTCAGCGCTATAACCACCTAAATATAAGTTTAAAGTTGAGAGTTGAGTGTTTAGAGAAGTTCGATAGT